>Ga0307514_10000086_pt1 | contig 255868 bp, 299 predicted proteins | sample 16_EM_MG_FD_203088 | JGI IMG/M metagenome (GOLD analysis project Ga0307514, IMG submission 203088) | Populus trichocarpa ectomycorrhiza microbial communities from riparian zone in the Pacific Northwest, United States - 16_EM | ecosystem: Host-associated > Plants > Roots > Unclassified... | reverse complement strand
CACTCGAGAGCACGTATGCAACCTGCCGAACAATTGGGAAAGGAGGCTCGATATCATCGAACAAATCTAGGCATCAGTACGGCTTAGTCTCAGCGGATCGTAACAACAAGGCTACTCTACCGCTTAAAACACTGCGATGCACAATTAAGTCGTCTGCAAAGGATTTATCCTTACGCATTGTCAAATTGCAATACACCCGTGAGGAGAACAGATTCTTCCATCCACTCACCCGCTGCGAGTCTGATGCGATCCAGGGCCCGAAGGCCTATTAGTATATGACTACGATGTCGTAGGGGTGAAAATCATCGCTTTCTAGCATGGATTCTGACTTAGAGGCGTTCAGCCAAAGGAAATTCAAATTTCATAGTTAGGTTTTAAGTATACTTACTGAATTGACAGACAAAACGCTCTAAACTGGCAGCAAAGGACTTTCAAACTGCTGAATTTCACCAAGACACCCGGGATCGCTACCTCATGTTAGGATTTATTTCGGCACATAGTCTATGGAACGCGATATCAAACCTTGAGCTACGACGTTCATATAATGCATTATGAAGCCAGTTGGTGTTAGCATCAGCCAGCTCCCAGAGCAATATTTGCCGCAGGGAATACACACTGACAGGGGATGCAATTAAGAAGCAATTGCCATCAAGAAACAAAGTTAGTTTAGCTATCGACGGATGGACATCTAGGAACAAATCAGCAAAAACGTCGGTCATTGCCTATTTTACGGATCGAAATTGGGCGTTGCGGGAAGTACAACTGGCATTTGATGAGGTTGAGAGCCCATTCTTTTCCTATTTCGAAAACTCATTAAAGATTACAGGTTAAGGGTCAACATACGGGAGCACAGCTAGCCGGACATTTGAAGGAAGCTTTTGATCGTGTTGAGTAGACTGATGGCTGTTTACTTGGAATTACAACCAATAACGCTTCCTCAAATTTCTCGATAACTAGCGAATTACAAACCTCCTTTCAGGCCTCCGGAATCGAGTCGTGCACATTGAGAAACCACATACCATGCATGGCGCACGTCATTCAGCTTGCTTCGGGTGCTTTCATGAGCAGTCTGGGTGTAAAAGGCCGTACCAAGTCTTGGGAAGCCCATGAGCGTGATCAGCAATTCAGAGAAAATGAAAGTACAGACATTGGGAAGAGTCAAAGACTCCGAAAAGAGGGCAATGCTAGAATCAATAAGTTGTCGGCCATGAGACCAGGTGTAGCAAATATAATTGAGAAAGTACGTATTTCAATATATTTTGAAGGTGCTGAAACTGACCTTCATAAAGCAGAGAATGCTTGCTGTATTGATTACGTTGACACCTGGTTGTTGAAACCAGTTCATTGACTGTCAAAAGCCAAAGTCCAGATCGCAGTACTAGCAATTATCGATGTGAAGACACTTTGGAACTTGACATCGGAGTTGCTCGAGTGCACCTACCGATTACGTGAATTCACAGGCAAATGGCTTAAAAACCTAAAATTCAGTGATTACTGGCCACTCTTTACAACCCAGGATGCATGGACTATTGTCAAGTATGTTATGGAGGTTTTACGGCCATTCTGTTAGTGGACCCTGTGGATGATGAAATGGCATACCATTACTCTGCACCATGTCATCACTGTCTACAATGACATGTTTGATCACATGGATGGCATGATGCGAGCTTTGCCCAAGAAGAAGACACAATGGAAGGAAGACATATTCTTTGCCATAAAGTGTGCGTGGCAGAAGCTGTCCAAATACTATACTGAAGTGACTCTGGAGACTGGTCTGCTTCACATTTTGGCACATATCATGGATCCTTTCCTGAAGTTGCGATCGTTTAGAAAGTGGGACAAGGGAATGTATATCAATCGTCAAGACGTGACTTCTTATACCACTCAATATCAGAAGGCCTTTCTAATGTACATGGAGAAAGAATACAGTGCTAAACGTTGACGTTTGCCAGTCACTAATCCTGAAAGCATACCAAACAGCAATCTCATCTCCTCCACAAAGGCTTCCAGATCTGTTCAATCTTGTTATCATCGATAGAATTTGTCCAGCGATGATGAACAATATGCAATGCCTAACAATGTGGCTGAAATGACACCCGGACAAAGCGATCATGCTGCACACTCATTGACAGCCTCAAGCCTCCATTTAAATTCACCTTGTGAATTGCCACAGAACTGGGGGCAAATTAATCTGAATCTTAATGATTACCACTCCAACCCAATGGAGATTAGTAGTACATTTTGGTTACCAGATATCACTGACTGGTGGCAGCAGCAAGAAGAAACAAACTCAAAGTATGGCTATCTGTCCAATGTGGCACGCAATATATTCTCTATTATACCTCATGGTGTTGGAGTGGAGGCCAGTTTTTCCCTTGGGCAAGATGTGATCGGGTGGAAGCAGTCAAAAACCAGAGGCAAAACCCTTTGCGAAAAGGTCGTAGTAAGGCAGTTCGCTCAAGCCGATAATGGATTACTGGCTGGTGACGACCCAGTATTGGATTCAACCATTGTTGATAATGACATGGAGATGAACAGAGAAGCAGAGCGAAAGAAGTTGCACGGAATGGCCAAGGTCAACGACTTTTTGGAGATGAGGCAGGGCAGTCAAAACCTATGAGCTACACAGAAGGAATCTTACGTTCAGAATAAACAAATGACAGCTGTAGGTTACATTTTAGATACTGAAGAGCTCGTCAAAGCATCCTGGTCACTCTTTCAACATGACGGTGCGGCTCCATTTAAATTGTCAGAAAAATCACCTGTGCCACCAGTCTTGTCTGCAAAGGACCTCCCTGCAGGACCAACTCAACTATTGAATGTCCGCCAAATCACCTGAATCGACGGCCATCCTGCCGAAAGTGCTGAGGATAGTTCACCAGAAACCATTTCAGACACTGAAAATTGGCTTAACTGGAATGCGAACTTGGATAATCCAAACGACAGCTAAGATGACTGGGAGGTAGGCAATAAATCACATATGGAACCGGACAACGGCAGTGACAATTCAGATACTGTAGAGCAGCCAAATGTGAGTGCCGTACCGAATGTTCCCAGATTGATTTGGCCTATACCACGGTCAACAAAAAAAGTTGAAAAGGTGTTGATGATGGTCAATATAACGGAAACGAGGAGAAATAAGGGGAGCAAGAAAAAGTAGGACAAAATGCGTCAATGTATAATCACCAAGTTCAATATGTAGTTTGACCGAGAATTTCATATACAGAAATATTATGGGAAAATATTGAGCAGTTGCGTGAGAAAATTGGTTAATAAATGAAGGTATAGCGGGCCATATGCAGTATTTGGCACGATATATAAACTTCAACCGGATGAGAGACACCAGTGCTAGATTATTACTGCGCTCCGCTTTGCCATGCAGCCAAGTCCTGATCAGGCTGAAAGGCAACCGCTAAGTTCAAACAATCATGAACGCAATTATTGATGGCAGCAGATCTTGACTAGACAGTGCATTAAAATGAACGTCAACGGAGTGTTAGCAACAGTTCCGGACCCTCACTTCATGTCCGGGTCTGGGTCCAAACCGAACCATTGCCAAATTGATGGCCCGGGTTCTCAATAAACCCAAACTGTCGACTTGGGTATAGTTCAATGGTAAACTCCCAACCCGTCTGAATTGGCCATGTTGTTAGCGAGTTGTGCAGCCGGTCCATCCATAGATTCATATAAGGCTTTTGTTTTTGAAGTTTGTTAATAGTATATTATCAAAATGGCCGTTTTCAACACCCAATAATATGTGTTTGCATGCTTTGCTGCTGGCAATATCGATTAATTTGGACTCCGTGTATTACCTTTGATATATTGTATCATTGCCTATCAGTGCAGTCAATAATCACATTATAAATGCGAAGATCTGCGTGTTGCCTGGATTACCAAATATGCAACAACTACAACTGTTGATGCTCCATTGACGCTCATTTTCAGGATGCGGCAGATAGCATGTTGCTGTTGTTTTTGCCAGTGAAGGCTGCCAATATTTGATGAATGGATGTCTACAACCAATCAGAACACAAATTACCCACGATGCGGAGCTATAAATCGTTGACGCTCGGTTTACGCTCATTCTCAGAATGCAGTAGGGAGCACGTCGCTGTAGTTTTTCCCAGTACAGGCTGCCAATATCTGATAAATGGATGTCTGGAACCAATCAGAACATAAATTACCCAAGATGCGAAGCTAACCATTGTTGACGCTCTGTTGACGCTCATTCTCAGGATGTGGCAGGGAGCATGTCGCTGTAGTCTTCCCAGTAAAGGCTGCCAATGTCTGAAAAATGGATGCCTCCAACCAATTGGAACATAAAATACCCAAGATGTGAAGCGAAAAATTGTTGACGCTCCATTGACACTCATTCCCAAAATGGGGCAGTGACCTTGTTGCTGTCTCTTTGGCCTATAAATGCTGCCAATATATCGGTTATGCATAACAGACACCAATTTACTGTTTAATTACCGTACTTACAAAACTACAAATCGTTGACGATCCATTGATGCTCATTGTAATGTATTGTCCATTCAACATCTGCTGCCATTAATAATAGTTTTCATCACAATTTGAACTTATTGGTAGTCTTTCTGACTGATTGAGACTTGGCCCTGTGGCAAAGCCGAGCACAGTAACATTCTTGCACTGTTTGCTCTCACACGACTAAAATGTATGTATCTTGTCAAATGCTTCATTGCGCGTACTATACATCTGTTCATTCACCGATATTCACAAGCTACTGCTCACCATTTGTCCATAATATATCTCTAACTGACAGTCACGGTCAAGATACATAAAGAAGCTGGTGAATCATTCACGAATTCTGTCCTACTTTTTCTTGACTCCCTTAATCCTCCTTGTTTCGATTGCATTGACTGTCACCAACAACTTTTCAGCCTCTCTTTTTGACTTCTGTGTAGGCCAAATCAGTCTGGGAACATTTGGCATGACGCTCACATCCCGTTGCTCTGGGCACTCTGGATCCTCGATAGTATTGTCTGGGTCTATGTCAAAATCAACGTCTGCTGCGCAATTGTCTTTACTGTCATTTGGATTAGCTAAGTCCCCATTCCAGTTGAGCCAATCATCAGTATCCGTAATGCTTTCCGGTGTGCTATCCTCATCACTTTTGACTGCATGACGGTTGATTTTTCGGATTCAGCGGAAATTTAAGATTTGAGTTCGTCCTCCAGGGAGGTCCTTTGCAGACAAAGGTGGTGGCAAAGGAGATCTTTCTGACAAGTTAAATGCAGCCACACCATCATGTTAAAGGAGTGACCAGGATGGGTTGACGATCTCTTCTGTGTCCGAAATATATTCCACGGTGGTCATCTGCTTGTATTGAGCCTGAGATTCCTTCTGGGCAGCACATAGGTTTTGGCTGCCCTGCCACATCACCAAAAAGTCATGAACCTTGGCAATTCTGTGGAATGTCTTTTCCTCCACCTCATTCTTCATTTCTGAGTCATTTCCTGTGTTCATTGTATCCAGTTCTGGGTAAGTACCTACCAATATCCCGTCATTGCCTCGAGCAAACTTCCTTCCAACAACTTGTTTGTAAAGCATCTCGCCTGTGGTTTTTGACTGCCTCCAACTGATATTATCTCAGCGAAGGGAAAAACTGGCCTCCACTCCGGCACCATGTGGTATGATAGAGAAGATGTCGCACGCTACATTGAAGAGAATGGCGTACTTCAAGTGTGTTTCCTCCGGTTGACGCCACCAGTCGTTTATGTCCAGTATCCAAAATGTACTGCTAATCTCCATTGGGTCGGAGTGGTAATCATTGAGATTTGGATTAATTTGTTCCCAGTTTCTTATTGTTTCAGGTGGCGAATTCGAATAGAGCCTGGCAGCAGTCAATAGGCGTGCTGCGTGATTGCTTAGTCCAGGTGTCATCTCAGCCACATTTTTCAGCATTAAGTATTCTTCATCATCACTGGACAAATCATATAGATCAAAGGATGATTGACAGGATCCTGAAGCCGTTGCAGAGGGGATGAGCTCGGTGCTCAGTAAGCAGTCGAGTTTATTAACCGGCACACGCCGATGTTTTGCACAGTATTCATACTCCACGTACTTCAGAAAGGCCTCTTTGTATTGGGTCGTGTAGAATGTCTCGTCCTCAGGATTAACATCCATTCCCTTGTCCCACTTTCTAAACGATCGCAACTTCCAGAAAGGATCGAGGATATGTGCAGAAATCAGAGGCATGCCTGTCGTTGGAATCACTTCAGCATAGTATTTGGACAGCTTCTGTCGAGCGAACTTCACAGCCAAGAACAAGTCCTCCTTCCATTGAGTCTTTGTCTTAGCCAAAGCTTGAATCACGCAATCCATATGGTCGAACATGTAATTGTACACTGTTATAGTGTGATGCAATGTGACGGTATGTCTCTTCGACATCCACAGGGTCCAATATCGAAATGGCCTTAATACTTCCATGACATACTTCACAATGGTCCATTCATCTTGAGTTATGAAAAGTGGCCGGTAATCACTGTATTTTGAATTTCGGAGCCACTCACATGTGAATTCCTGTAATCTGCAGGTGCGCTCGAGCAACTCCAGTGTTGAGTTCCAACGTGTCTTCACATCCATAATGGAAAGTACCGCGATGCGGACTTTGCCTTTTTGACAGTCAATGAACTCATTTCAATGACCAGGTGTCAGGGTAAGCAATACCGCGAGCATTCTCTGCTATATGAAGCTCAGTTTTAGGACTTCCAAAATATCATGAAATATGTACTTTCTCAATTATCTTTGCTAAACCTGGTCTCAAGGCCAACACCTTATTGATTCTAGCATTGCCCTCTTTTCGAAGTCTTTGACTCTTCCAGATGTCTATGCTTTCATTCTCTCCAAATTGCCAATCAGGCTCATGCGCTTTCCAAGACTTGGTGAGGCCTTTTCACCGAGACTGCTCATGCATACACCCAAAGCCAGCTGTATGACATATGCCATGCATGGTATATGATTTCTCAATGCAGGCCACTTGATTCCAGAAGCCTCAAGTGTTGATTGCATCTCGCGAGTCATCGAGGAAATTGATGAAGCATTATCAGTCGCAATACCAAGCAAACGGACGTCGGTAAGCTCAAAACGATCAAGCACATCCTTCAAATGTACGGCTAGCCTTGCTCCAGTATGTTGGCCCTTAACCTATCATCCTTAATTAGCTTTTGAAAGCGGGAAAGGACAGGTGATCAACCTCACCAAATGCCAGTTGATCTTCATGCAACACCCAATTTTGATCCATATGGTACGCACTGACCAACTTTATGGCTCGTTTATTTGTTGATGTCCATCCGTCCCAAGATAAACTAACTTTATTTCAAGACGGCAATTGCTTCTTAATTGCATCCACAGTCAGTGTATATTCCCTCCAACAAATATTGCTGAGGGTGGTAGTGGACGGCAGCACAGGTTGATCGCGTAATGCCTTATATAACCGTTATAGCTCCAGATTTGATATAGCATTCCATAGAATACGAGCCGAAACAAATCCTAACATGATGTAGCGATTCTACGTGTCTTGGTGAAATTTGGAAGTTTCAAAGTCCTTAGCTGCCAGTTTGAAGTATTTTGTCGGTCATTTCGGTTAATATGGATTAACCTGGATCAAATATCAATTGCCTCTGCAGACTTACTATTGTGATTTCCCAACTTCCTTGAATGTTCAGGATGGCCAAAGCTGTTTCATTAACCATCGAACTATTCAATTCACTAACCTCTGACTCTGTTAATTCATTTAATTTTGTGATTTGAGCTTTTGCGAATAAGTGTTTCCCCATTGAGCTGGTCCCATGTTCTGATGCATGGCGAAGAACTTGAAGACAAATGATACATATAATGCCAGCAATGCCAGTCTCCTCAAATCCGCAGTGTAAATAGAATCGCCACAAAGGTGTATGTCTACAATTATTCCAAGGAAATGGCCAATTCGAGCTTACATCCATTGAAGCCGGCCAAAGCATTGAAGATGATTTCAAATGTAAGGTCATTCCAATCACAAATAAAGATATGTTCGTTTTTGGATGAGATCATAACCTCGAGCAATGGGGTATTTAAAGATTTTGAATGCGACATGGCAGTAGGAATTAGAAAGCTGGGATATCCAACTCAAGAGACTGCTGAAAGTAACATTACAGTATAACAGACTGCGGGTTCTTAAATATTGACTCTACAGCTACAAGCAAAATAATCATACCTGTAAGACATTACATGTATATTTGTGAAGTTGTATACAAGGACAGATTGAAAAGACTGACTGTGTAAAACGCAATGTAGGACCAGAACAATGCAGTTCATTGCTGTGTAGCATTCTGAGCCTCCACCAAACTGATGATGCTCTCTGGACGCCCAATTGTAGGAGGCGGACACGATATTGATACTAGCATTTTTGCCAAGAATGGCTATCGATCAGTTCATTGTGGTTTATCTGCATTCCATTTCTGTTAGATTAATTAAGATACAAGATCAAGAATGGTTGACGCTCAGTTGACACTCAGTTGACACTCGGTTGACGCTTGGTTGACGCTTGGTTGACGCTTGGTTGACGCTTGGTTGACGCTTGGTTGACGCTTGGTTGACGCTTGGTTGACTCTTGGTTGATGCTTAGTTGACGCTTGGTTGACGCTCAGTTGACACTTGGTTGAAGCTCGGTTGAAGCTCGGAAAATGCTCGGTTGACGCCCGGTTGATGTTCGGTTGACGCTCATTTTGGGGTACAGTTACAATCTTGTTGTAAGCATTTTTGCCTTGAAAGGCAGCCGATAGCTCAATTATGGATCAATGTAGTTGCATAGCCACTTGATTTTCCAAGATGGAATGCCTAATATCGTTGGTGCTCCTTTGACGCTGATTTCTAGGGCACAGTGACGATGTCACTGAAAGTATTTCTGCCTAGAAAGGCGGCCGATAGTTCTATCATGGGTTAAAGTCGCCGCACAGCTCTGGTATTATCCAAGATGCAAAGCCAGAATTCATTGGCGCTCTGGCGTTCATTTTTAGGATACAGTTGCGATGTCGTCCCAACCATTTTCACCTAGAAAGGCGGGCGATAGTTCGATTATGGCATAATGTCGCTATATAGCCCTTGTATTTTCCATTATGCAAGGCCAAAAGTCGTTGACTCTCTGTTGACGTTCATTTTTAGGATATAGTAGCCAAGTTGTTGCAACCATCTTTCACTAGACAGGCGGGCGATAGTTCGATTATGAGTTAATGTTGCAGCAAAACCCTCAGGATTTGCCATTATGCAATGTCAAAAATTGTTGACACTCATTTTTAAGAGGTAGTATCAATATCTTTCAAAGCATTTTTGCGCACGAAGGTGGCCCACATAATAATTATGGGATAATGTCATTCCATAGCCTTTAGATTATCCAAGATGCAAGACCAAAAATCGTTGACGTTCATTTTGAGGAGGTTGTAGCGATATTGTCTCTGGCATTTTTGCCCATATAGGCCACCAGTATTCTGATTATGGCTACATGCCGTTGCACAGCCCAGTGATTATCCAGGATGCAAGAACAGAAATCGTTGACACTCCGTTGACGCTCATTTCTATGATGGGGCAAGGAGTGTGTTTCTTGCCATTTTACCTATTAAGACGGCCAATACTTGTTCTTTGGACGGATGTGACTATGTAGCCGTGTGATTGCTGAATGGGTAAGACTATAAATCCTTGACGCTCCATTGACACCCACCTTTGAGCTCACCTTAGAGACATACTAACAGTCATTGGGTGCTCAACAATTGTACAAGAATGGATACAGTCTTTAATGGCAGCCAGCATACCGTTTCTATATATTATCGTTTGAATCCAAGATCTTCTAAATAACTCAGTTTCTAAGCCACCACTATACACATCATTTGCATCATGAATGACATAGTTCCATCGTGTTTGAACTCTTTCGGCCGGCAAATTTACGGCATAAAAATCGATGTATTAGTTTTAGATATTAATTGCCCAACATCCTCACCATTCCTTATCCAGCTCATTCTCCTCGATTTCCATGACATACCATAAGCAATTTTTAATTTCTCGACCATGTGCAAGAGGTCCGAGCAGAGAGTTATGTAGTTGGCTGGATGCATTAATGCAGCCTGACGGCTGTCATTTAACCAGGTTTCGGATGTGCTTTGACCGCTCCTTGTATAAGTCGTATGACATCACTGACTAACACTTTGATAGTAAATTTCGTCTCAAATTTAGGTTTTGCTTTATCACCTAACCGTAACAGGCAACACCATATACAGTTCGTTGTTCATCAATCAACATGATTTGGAGTCTAGAACATTCGCATGGCCCGTAAGACCCTTGCACACACGCTGATGAATAATCCTGTCTCACAATTTGGTCAATGGAATCCAGAAAAGATGACACATAACAAAGTAGGTACAAATTGCTTTTACTTGAGATGCGTCGTCAAAAATACCTATTTGGCTATCTACTCCACCAATGATGCAGGAGACGTCACCATGTCTTCGTCCGTATCCAATTTCTATATGGTAATTAGATAGGTACATCATATGCAGGGGTAACAGCTTACGGGTTGAACTGGCTTTGCAATCTCCATCTGTGAAGAATCGGGTGCTGCCACCGGTGTAAGAGATACTATGCGATTGTCTTCCTGCCATTTCTCCAAACCCAGCCTCATTGGACTACTTCCTGCTCGAGATGACACTTGCAGCATTTTTGAGTATCCGGGGATGATATCAAGAGCCTGCATAAGCTCTCCAAATGTTGTAGTGATGGTGTGGCTGCAGCCGTGTCTGTTTGGGGCTTAACAACTGCCAGAAACTTCAATTCAGTCGTCGCATACTTCATATCTCTCTCACAGAAGTAGTCAGCAGCGTCCCCCCAACCTGGTTGCGTCAGTTGGTCAAGCCTTATATGCTTTGGCCACAAGCTCTCCATGCGGTGCTGTATGATTTTGGAGATTGTGCCCATCACCCAGCCAGGTTCGTCATCTTTGCTCAGCTTGGAAAGCTCTGTATCTTCTTCATCATCATCCTTGTCATCCCCACCCTCCTCATCATCAGAACTTGCAAGATTGCTCAGACTGTCTACAATAGCATTCAACATCTCCTGAAATGTTGTTTCAGACTTTGTGGTTGTTGATCGTACCTTTTCAACATTTCTCATATGTTCCTGCTGTTGCATAATCGGTGTCTCTGCGTCTTGAACTCGCTTTCTTGCCACTGCGGTCTCTCTATCCATATAATCCTCAATCAATTTCACTTTCTCTTCATTCCTTAAAAAGCACGTTTCCCATCTTTTCTCCGCCGAATGCTTCATTTTGCATCGTAAGTTGCACAATGCTCGCAATGCTCGGACTCTTTCTGCCTCCAAGCCACTCTGGCCTTTATTCGCTTGATGACATCGTCATGTGGATTGCTTCGTCAATTTGCTGTATTTGCCTGAGGGAAGTGGCGAAAGGTTCATTTTTGGAGCATTGACCATTGTATCTTGTATTGACCTAGTTGTTGGGCGAGATGTTGGATGTTGCATGATATGGACCAAATGGAGGCAAGCTGCATCTTTTATGTCAAGGTTGGTAGGTTTGATCAATTTGAACCAAACAAAATCAGCGTTTTGACTGTCACTTCATTGGGAATAGTCCTGCTAACAGTACATTATGACTTGATGGTTAGCGTGTGATTCATGTAAGATCCCAGCAATGTCTTGAGACAAACATCACCAGACTTCCTTTCCATCGAAGAATGATCTTTTTATATTTATCAATCATGAGATATCAGCTGTCGTTCATTACGATGTATCCCTGTAAACAATCAAACAACATCGGACCAACTAACTGCAAATCATTGGATCGTTGGAATCCCCTGCATCTATACCCAGTGCATCTTTACACAGCAAGATTCAGCTTGAATTGAAGGTGGAAGTTGGCTGTCACTCATTCCGTTTTGACTTGTAGCTAATGATATAATCTTCAAGACTTCCCACTTCATTTCGTGATCATCTTCCTCCCCTTTCCATAACTGTACGTCATGGCTCCAGAATCACTTCAACCAGGTGCGATTGGAACTGAATCAAGCTGAATGACAGGCGCTTTAACCAATGCGCCACCCGGTGCAACACAGCAGCAACACAGACACCAGTTAGTCTACCGTGACACTGCAATTGTAGCCGCCGAAAATATCACCCCGGACCCACATTTAACTAAGGTATGTAAAACCGCAAGCAGCAAGAATAAGAAGCAGCGTGCGACTGGATGTGAGTCAATCCATATCGATGTAGACAATGGTCAACCAACAATAAAACACACCGCTGGGGTACATAGAGAGCTACGTGACCAATTTATTGCTGCCCGTACTGGGAAACCTCCATTGTCGACCAAGGCATTTGTCCACAAAGTCCAAGAAATTGAATATCACAATGTTGTCAGTTCAGGGATTTGTGCAGACGAATTTCGCAATAAACATCCGCGGGAATGGACAACAATGGCTTGAAAGACTTTTGAGGAGGCTACGGAGTCGTATATTGTTGAGGCAATAGCCGAGTCTCACTTTAGAAGCAGCAACTAATTTCGTGTAGGTTTTCAACATGTCAGCTACTAAGGCAAGACAAGGAGGTCGGGTACAGCTTGAACAGTCCGACATGCATGTTACCTTAAATATGGCCAATATGGCCAAAGGAGGGTTTTCGCGTGCCGCAATAGAGGAAACACAACAACTGATCAAGAAACCTCGCGCTGAAGTCTGAGAAGAGAAGAAGAGGGCGGGTGTTTTTCCCGGGCAAAACAGGATTAAGGCTGCGATAAAAAGACACCTGGGAATTGTTCGTGAATATCACACGGACAGCTGCCTCTCTTGCCAAAATGGCACAGCAAAGAATCCACAGACACACTGGAGGCGCAAAGGCACTGGTGCACCTCCACCACAATGGGCACCACCTCGGCCCATAATGCCACCTGTACCCTCTGATGACAGTAAGCGAATTCAAAGCTCTGAAACAGAAGGTGAGTCATCCGGATTTGTATATATACCTACTGCACTTCCCAGCGCTCGATTGTTTACTCTTGATCCATATGCCAATGATCGCAGGCGCGTTGAAGATTTTATTCCAGATTTGCTGACTGATGAAGATCCATCCACAGGATAGTACACTATCAGCTGCATGGTAATGCAGCTGACAGTCATTTTGTAGACGACAGCAGCCTTCTCAGTAAACCTCACAGCGAAGACAAGAGTTGACTGAAGGGAATGGGATTTTTGAGTACTATCATTATCTACAATAAGTGGACACTTTAAAGTATATTTTAAAGGGTATATTTATATGCATCATTAAAGAACAATGTAGTAATAAAGGAGAACATACATGGACAGCACAGAATGGCTGCCACAAGATCATTATTGATATACGATGCCAAAGTGAATGGTTCCATAATGCGGATACACCCATGGGAAAATCAGCGTCGATGTAGCGTCAACGATTATTGATCCCGTAAGTCAGGTAGGTGAAAAGTGAATTAGTCGTTGTTATATATAATTACTGTATTGGCTGCCTTTATAGGCAAAAGAGAGAGCTACACACTGCCTGCCCCATCTTGTCATTGAGCGTCAACAGAGTGACAACGATTTGTGGTCTTTCATTTTGAATATTCTATTTAGCCAATAATCGCAGACATCTATATACCGGGAATTGGCATCCTTTATAGGCAGATAAGCAAACAATGTTCCCGCGACAGCCTCCTGGACAGTCACAATGTAGTTCATTTTCAAAGCTGCAACTCAGTGATCCTGAGCGTCTTACCCTTTATAACTGCTCACAACTTTGTATTTAGCCATTAATGGCCAAATCGCGCTTTGATTTACCTTAATGCAAGGCAAAAGATCATTGATACTCTGTTGCCATTCATTTTCATGATCGGGCAGGGAGGAAGTTGCTTTCTTTTTGGCCTATAAAGGCACCCAATACTTTCAGTATGCATTAAAACAGCCAAGTCTCTGATCAATTACCTGACTTACAAGACCAAAAATCGTTGACACTCTGTTGACGCTCACTTTCTGAATCGGGCAGGGAGCGTATCGCTTTCTCTTTTGCCTATGAAAGCAGCATGTACGTCATTTATGAATGTCGGTGACCAATCACCATGCAGAGTAACTATAATACAAAGCCAAACATTGTTGACCCACCGTTGATGTTCATTTTCAGAATGGGGCAGGGAGTGTGTCACTCTCTCATTTGCTTATAAATGCAGCCTATACCTGATTTATGAATGACTGCATCCAATTGCCACTCAGATTACCAAAGATGTAAGACAAAAAATTATTGACTTGCTGTTGACTCTCATTTTCAGGATGGGGCAGGGAGCGTGTCAAACTTGTTTTTGATTATAAAGGCGGCCAATACATCAGCAAAGGACAACAATATACCAATGTCAATATTTTGCGATTAGTAATTGGATATCTGAATGTGACCATAAATAGAAAAACCCAAAAACCGGAACCGGAGATTGGAACTGACAGGTCTGGCCAAACCCAGCAAAACCTGCAGGTTGACAGGTAAGAGTCCAGGTTGGACCAGCCAAGATGCAGCGGGTCGGGTCTTTCGATGGATTTGGAACCAAACAGAACCATTTTAGCTGTCCGAACCCGGACCGCTGGCACGTTACCCAAACCAGTTGCTAACACTAGTTATCCCTCATCTTTAGGAAATAGTAGCGAGATTGATGCAACCATGTTTGCCACGAAAGATGGCCAGTAGTTCAATTATGAGTTAATGTCACCGCCTGACCCTCTGGATTGTCCAAAATGCAATGCCAAAAATCGTTGACACTCCATTGACTCTCATTTTCAGGATGTGGGAACGAGCGTGTCAATTACCTTTTTCGCTATCACGCTGACCAATACATACACTTTGGAACGATGTGACAATGCAGCCTGTTGATTTCCAAATGTGTAAGACTAAAAATCGTTGACACTCTGTTGATGCTCACATTACTCACATCGAACCAGCCTTTGTACACTCAATAATTTTATACAACCAATCATATACACATTATTGACATCCAACATTGCGTTTGTATATATTATCGTTTCCATGCAGAAGTTTTGTTACCTCTCAATTTCTGATCAACTGCTGTCCATGCTATCTGAGTGGGAGATAACGTGGCCATATCACATTCTCAAGCTTTTGGATGGCAATTTACGGTATATAGATCATTTCACTAGTTTTTGGTAAATATTGCTCGACTTCCTGACCTTTCCTTATCCAACTCCTTCTCCTCGATTTCCATGACATACCTTAAGCGATTTCAAATATTCCAACCATGTGCATGAGGTCTGTGCGGAGAGTTATGCAGTTGGATACATGGATGAATGCAGCACAACGGTCATCAGTCAGCCAGATTCGTCATGAGCACTGGCTACTCTTTCTACGACCTGTATGTTATTACTTACTTAAATTTTGTTAGTATATTTCCTCCCTTATATAGCTTCACCTTTCCCACTTAACAGTCATGTGCAGATAGAAATCAAACGTGTTGGCCCTCTTTCCACGAGATTTGGATTCTAGCACTTTCACATGCAGCGTTCGACCCTTGCATATGCACAGACGAATTATGACATCTCACAATTTGGTCACTGAACTCAATAACAAGCTGACACGTAGCAAAATTCGTAAACAAATTGCTTTTCATCAAGATATGACTTCAAAAATTACTCTTTCCCTATCTATTCTTCCGCAGACTCAAAAGCCGTCACCATGTCTTCATCTGAATCCGGAATCTATATGGTGATTAGCTGGAGGCTATATGCAGTGGTAAAAGCTTACAGGTTCAACAGGCTGCGCTTTCAGCAAAGATGACATATCCCGCTCGGTAACGGGCTCAAGACCAGGTATGCTGGTGTCCGACTGCGGCTTCACCGAACGTAGCATAATATGACTACTTCTGGTCAAGATGGCCCTTGCGGCAGTGGCGAGATTCCCGGGACGATGTCAAGACACGCCAAAAGCTCTCCAAATGTTGTTGGTGCAGGTGCTGAAGCGTCATCATCTGTTTGCGCTTGAACAACTGCCGGAACCATCAATTCAGATGTGTCGTACTCCTTATCTCTTTTAGGGCTGTAGTCAGGTACATTCTCCCATCCCAGTTGTGTCAATTCGTCAAGCTTTATCAGCTTCTGCCGAAACCTCTCCATGCGCTTCTGTACCGTTTTGGTGATTGTGCCCATTCCCCAGCCGGGTTTGTCATCTTCGCTCAGCTTGCCCTGCTCTGTCTCTTCATCATTCTCATATTCCCCATCCTCCCCATCGTTGGAACTTGCAAGACCACTCAGACTGTCTCTGATAGCAACCATCATCTCCTAAAAAGTCTTTTCGGGCTCTCTGTTCATCAATCCCGCGATTTCAGCATCCTTCATAGCTCCCTGCTCTTGCTGAACCTCTGCCTCTGCGTCTTCAAATTGCTTTGTTGCCCCAGCAGTCTCTCTCTCAACATAATCCTCAATCCATTTCTGCATCTCTTCACTGCTGAAGAAGTCTGTTTCTCGTCATCTCTCGGCCACAAGGTTCTTTTTGAATCTTAATCTGCACAAGGCCCCACAGACTCAGAATCTTTCTCCCTTCGAGCCACTCTGGCCTGCATTCGCCTGATGACCTCGTTGAGTGGACTGCTTTCTCGATTTCTCATATTTGCCCGCCGGAGTGGTGAAAAGTTTTTTTGAAGGATTGACCATTGTTGGCTTTAATATAGGGCGAGATGTTGGATGTTGCAAGATATGGACAATATGGAGGCAAGCTGCGTCTTTTATGTCAAGGTTGGAAAGTTTACACATTTAGAACAAAGCAAGACCTCCCTTTTGACAGTCAATAAACCGGAAACAGTTAGGCTAACTGTACAACATGACTTCAGTGTTAGTGTCAGTTTCATGTATTATCCCGGGGATTCTTTGAGACAAACATCCACAGTCATCTAATATTAGCAACGGTTCCAAATCGCCGGGTCGGTTCCAGGCCCTGTGCCGACCCGCAACCGAACCATTGTAATGGGTCTTACCACACAAAAACCCAGACCGTTGCAATTGGGCCGGTTTTACCACCAAATACCTGGCATGTCAACATCACAAGTTTCGCTCCAATTAACTATCTGAGTTCTGATCATATCGTGACATGATCAATATGTAAATTGTGCAGTATTATGCGCTCTTTCGCCTCCCGCTTTCAGATTTGCAATCCAACCAATATTCTTTGAGTCGCGATCGAATACCTGCGATTTTCGCGTCAGATTTAGTCTTATTTCACACTGATGGTACGAATATTGGCCGGATTGCAAATTTGAAAGAGGCAGGTGAAAGAGTGCATAAATTTACACAGTTTGCATATTGATCATGTCATAATACAATTACAACTCAGATACTGAATTGGGGTCAAAGTTGAGCCAAAGTGGAAGGAACCGTAAAATCGAATGGGGGTGCAGTTCCACTCCAGCCAGAAACCTGCGGGTTTATGTCCGGTCCGGGTAACAACCCTGCCAAGGCAAAGTTGGTCGGGTTTTTGGCCAGGTCTGGAACCGAACTGCACTGAACAGCGTGCCAAAAACCGGACCGCTGGCGGGTTACCTGGACCCGTTGCTAACCCTACAGAAGTCCTATACTTAGAACAATGTGCTATTTATAGCTGCCAATCATGCAATTTTGGCTCTTGTACACTGCAATTTATCCCTGTGAACAAACAAATAACATCAGACTGACTTATTCTACATTTTGGGGAAGTGGGAAACCCCTGCAACTTGCAGCTATATGTGGCAGGATTCATCTTGAGTATAACGAACATATTGGCAGCTAATTATTCCATTCGGACCTGAAGCGAACTATATAATCCCTAGGACTTCCCACTTCTTTTTGTTGTCATCTTCCTCTCCTATTCCACACCAGCAAATCATGGATATACAACCACCTCCGCCAGGTCAGAGGGGATCCAAATCAAGCCGATTGGCAGGCACATCGTTAAATACGTCACTTATCAGCACACAGCAAGAACACAGACACCAGTTAGTCCACCGCGATGCTGTCAATGCAGCCACCAAAAATATGACCCAGGATGTAGATTTCAAAATTGTCCGCAACACCTAAAGCAGCATGAATAAGTAGCAGTATGCAGTTAGATGTGAGTATATGCATACCGTGGTAAACGGCTGTCAATTAACGGTATAACATACGGCAGGTGTACATCGTGAGCTACGAGACCAATTAATTGCTGCCCGTAATGGGAAACCTCCAAGGTCGACCAAGGCATTTGTCCGCACAGTCCGCAAAATCGAACATCATGATGTTATAAGCTCGGGTATTATCGCGGACTAATTTCCTGATAAGCATCCCCGAGAGTGGACGAAACAGGCTTGACCACCTTAGAGGAGGCTACATAAGCGTATATGGTTGAGGTAATCACTGCATCTCATTGTTTGAAGCAGCAACTAATTTCTTGTAGATATTCAACATGTTTGCTACGATGGCAAGGCCAGGAGGTCGTGTACAGCTGGAACAGTCTGACATGCGCCTGGCCTTGAATATGGCCAAAATCGCCAAAGTAGGGTTTTCGGGCACCACAATAGAGGAAACGCAATTTGTAATCAAGAAACCTCACGCTAAGGTCTGAGAAGAGAAGAAGTGGGGCATTGAATTTCCTGGGCATTGAAAGGTGAAGGCTGCGATAGAAAGTAACCCGGCTATACTTGGTCAAAACCACACGGCCAGATGCCTTCCTTGCCAAACTGGCACTGCAAAGAATCTGCAGACACACTGCAGACGCAAAGGAACAGGTCCACCTCTGCCCAACCGAGGCAGAGAGCCGACTGCAGAGCCAATGCCACCGCTATCCGGAACACCACTCTCCGCAATCAGTAACACTTCCAGAGCTCAACATTCCCATGTCATTAATTTCCCAGCCAGATATGCATATTATCACACGTCTGTTCCCTGCTTGGAATCTTTTACTTTCGAAGCATCTGCCTAGAATAGCAAGAATAATACAGATTTCGATCCAGATATGCTGGCTGATGAAGGAACACCGACTGGTTAGTCCACTATCGGCTGTGTGGTAATACAGCTAACAATCATTTTGAAGACCAAAGCAACCTATTGAGCGAACCTGGCAATGATGACTAGCATTGATCGAATGGCACGGAATTTCGGAGATTATTATTATCCTGAATTAGCCGATACTGTAAAGTATATTTTATAGGATATATTTATATGTATTATTAAAGAACAATGTAGTGATTAAGAAGAAAGTAAATCAAAACACTAGAAAGGCTGCCAAATAAATGTGTATGATGGACTACGCCAAATCAAATGATTGTATATTGTGGATACACTCATGGCAAAATGAGCGTCAATGGAGCGTCAACAATTTCTGGTCATGTATCTTGGGTAATCTGTGGGCCAACAGGTTGCAAATAGTCATAAATGAAGTATTGGCTGCCTTTATAGGCAAAAGAGAAAGTGAAATGCTCCCTGCCCCATAATGAAAATGGATGTCAACAGAGTGTCAATGATTGTTGGCCTTCCATGGTTAATTACAGTGCGATGTGGTTGTTATTGTCTATATATATGCTTTTGACTGTTTTGGTATTCTAAAAAGCTCACGAATACTTAGTGGTAGCTCGGTAAATGAAATCAGTTGTTGCTGTCCCAGAGAATGTGGCAGGAATATTCCGTACACATCTGCCCACACAGGCTGCCATATCCTTGTTGATGAATGCTTGTGATCAAGCGCCACTCATATTACCGAAGATGCATGACTCAAAATTGTTAACGCTCCATTGACGCTTATTTTCAAGATGGGGTAGTGAGCGTTTCGCTTTCTCTTTCTCCTGTACAGGCAGCCAATACTTTGTTTATGACTGTATTTAACCAGTCATCCCCCCAGATTACCCACGATACACGACCAACAATCGTTGATACTCCATTGACGTTCAATTTCAGAAGGTGGTAGGGTACGTGTGTCTATCCGTTTTGATCATTATGGCAGCCAATCCATCGAACATGAACTGTCACCTACCGATGTCAATATTTTACGATTCTCAGTAGCAGATCTGAAAGAGACCATAAATGTAAAACCCGAAATACGGAATCGGAGATTGGAACCGACAGGTCTAGCCAAACCCAGCGAATCCCGAGGGTTGACGGATACTGGTCTGGGTTTGGCCAGCCAAGAGGCAGCGGTTAGGGTTGTTGGATGGGTCTGGAACTGAACCGACCCGTTTTTGCGGTCCAAACCCGGACCGCTGGCGGGTTACCCCGACCCGTTGCTAACACCAGCTCCGACATATTCCCAAACTGATCACCAATACTCCCATGGTACTCCTGTATCCATTATCAGAGATCCTAGTTACTCTCAATGCAGGTCGGAATGCCCTCCTAGGGTCTGGTACTCTCCTGAAATTGACGCATCTAAGTTTACGCTCCACCTCCTCTCACACACTTCTGGAGGCTTCCAGTGTCTAAAATACATTTTGCTCGTGTACATGAAGAAGACACTGTCATATATTGCTTTTTATAACTGGTACGATATTGATACTGCAAATGATTTCAATGACCAATCTGCTACTGATAAACAGTAAAATACACCTATAGCCCCTGTTCTAGACCTTCAGTATTATCAGGAAAAGCCATTTTTCTTTCGTCTACGACATTCGGTATACCTTTTGAGTGATATCAATATTGGTAGAAAGTGCAGAATTTTCAAATTAACCTTACTCAGAAATGCATAATTAGATTTTGGAATACTTCACTTTGGAGAGCTATTCCAGGTACAGATTGAAAATGACTGTGGACTTGAACATAGTAGACTAGTACTTGGATATGATGAGAATTTACTTATAGGTAGTATTTTAATTAAACTTTACAATAGGCTGTTGTACCACTGTCAACCATTTCACTGCCCTACTTCTGTTGAGTGTCTAGAACTTGATTGCAAGGTAGAATATACCAATGCCAACCAAGCAATCAAGCCAGAATCTCATACCAACTGAGTCCAATATATGGAAAGTGAGCATGCTAACTCCTTCCAAGACTAAGTTCCTTTTTTTGCTATCTTACATGTTCGCTGCACTCCACCAAAATATATGTGCCAATTTCAAATGTACCTGACAGCTGGGAAAATGATATGCATCTTTACTAAAACCTGCAGGATGACTCCACAACAGGTATTGCATTCTCAAGTACAAGAAAATATAGTGGTAATTCCAACACATTATACTGATCAGTATGATTGAGCTGATTGTATTGTTGGATGTATCCAAATTGTCAAATAGACTAAAAAAATGCATGTTTAATCAGTTGGAGCAATTGTTGGACTTGCACAATTGGTGCGAGATAATGCTGTATTGGATAGAATTATTAGTTTATAGTATCTAAATAACCGTGCCAATTTAAATATGTCCTAGACAGTATATGAATTAAAATGTCTGAATTAAGCTGTGCAGATATAAGATAGCTTATTGAATAGAACTATTTGTTGTAGCCATTATAATTATCACTCCCCCAGAGTATGGGTCGATCTTTGAAATTCACCAAAATAGTCTAGTCGATGCAGTCAATTGTTCCAATAGCTTCAATATTGGCACATCCTAATTGTTTGATTTTCTACCATTTTGAAGACACCTAGACACTCGTCAGTATAATCTTGTATTCTACTCGACTACTTCTAGAGTATTGAGCAGGACCAGAGAAGTAGTTGCTGAGCATCTGAAAGCGTATCATATTATTTTCAGTCAATCTAAAAGTATTTGTAAATAGCTGAAAGAATCACTGTGACTGTTCAATGTTGCATCAGCAAAATGTAAATCGGTCCGGAAGCAACACGCAATCCTCCCAGACACTCCGGGCGACCTCACCAGTGCTTCTAAGTACTTCTAGATGCTCCCAGACCGCCCTGGAGCTAAGCAATGTGCTCTCAGACTCTGCAAGAGCATTCTCAGGTGCTCCTGAAAGCACCTGCAGTTATGGAGGTGCATTCAGGATGCTAGGAGATTTGACTTATAGGATAGTCAAATTTTGGAGCATCTGAGACCTCTGCGCAGATCTGCGGAAGTCTTCAAGAGCAGCTGAAACCGCTGCGCAGCTCTGCAGGAGACGTCAAGAGCAGCCGAGGCCGCTGCACAGCACACAACCACAAGGCATGTCGTCTGATCATATTCGTCTTTGTTACAGTTACAAGATTCGCTACATCATGATATGGCATGGATTATTTAAGTCTCTGTATATATATACATACGGTCAATATGGCCGCGGATGGTTGTCGAGCATAATCAAAGGAGCACCTGGACATGCCCATTGAGAGAACTTAGAGATGCACCACTTGGAGGCCGTTGTGGTGAAACGATGGAGCTAGAAGGCAGAGAACCCACCATCAACAATCCGCCGCACCTCTTGCGACATCCAAATGGAATTCATGAGAAAGAGCAGTTCTGGTTCAAGGAGGGTAGGAATCGGGTAAGAAGATATGATACTACCCATTGTTGATGATCCACGCAATTGGGTGGATCCACATTGCAGACAGAGCATGTGAGACCAAAAGTTGTGAAAGATAGAGAGTGTATTTTCATTGTATGATAAGATGAGATGGAAATGAGATGATGTCTATCTACTCTAGGGTCTGCTGAATATATACTCCCCATCACTCTATCCACCTCCGTTACCCCTGTCTTTCCGTACACCCGCCGTCACTCCTTAAAGATGTACTTGGAGGCTGTGATTGAGGGAGTTTGGAGATGCACTTGGAGGCGGTAATCGTGCGAGTTGAGAGATACACTTGGACGCTGTGATGGAGCGAGTTTAGAGATGCACTTGGAAGCTGTGATCGTGCGAACTTGGAGGCCATGATCATGCGAACTTGGAGGCCGTAATCATGTGAGTTTAGAGATACGCTTGGAGGCCATGATCATGCGAACATGAAGTCCGTGATTGGGTGAGTTTGGAGGCCAGAATCGTGCGAGTTTAGAGATACACTTAGAGGCTGTGATCGAGCGGGTTTGGAGATGCACTTGGAGGCCGTGATGGTGTGAACTTGGAGGCCGTAATTGAGTGTATTTGGAGAAAACACTTGGAGGGCATGATCGAGTGAACTTATTGATGCACTCCGAGATCGTAATCGAACGAGGTTGGAGATACACTTGGAGGCCGTGATCGAGTGAGATTGGAGGAGTACAAGGCGGCGGCCAATCTGGAGGCGGTAGTTTGGGAGGGAGGCGCAACAGGAGCTGAGACTCAATTCATTGGGTAACTCGTAATTGTGGGAATATGGAGAATTTAGTACAACATGGTCTGCTGTGTGATGAGACTGGCTGGGAGTGGGAGACAGTCAATCATGGAATGATGCAGTACACAGTGTATGCTGTACTCGCTGTGGACTCTTGATCATGGCATGGAGAGATAGAGAGCGATGACTTAACTTTGTGTTCTCAGGTGATGGTAGAGTTGAGGACGAGAAAGAGAGAGATGAGAGGTGATGGGGGAAATCATCATGAGAAACTGGGACTTCAGAGAATTTCGTGTGCGTGTCAATTTACCATCCCCAATACGGCAGGTATGAGTTCCGATCCGGCATGTCATTACACCGATACGAGGTCTTCCGAACCCAATGAGGTAAGTCATACCCCTGATTTCTCATATCCTCTCGTATCCTCTGCATTGTTCTCATCTTCAACGCCATCTCTCTCTTTCTCGTCCACAACACTACCATCATTGCAGAACACAAAGTTAAGTCATCTCAGTCTATCTCTCCATGTCATGATCATGAGTTGCCACCGAGTACAGCATACACTGAGTACAAGCATACACCGAGTACAGCATACACCGAGTACAGCATCCACCCAAGATTGTTTGTCATCCCTTCATTCTCATCATTAAGAGTTGACCCCTGAATCTAGCTTCAGCTTCTGGCGTGCCTCCCTATACAATCAACCGCCATCAGCCAGCTCTCCATGAGAGCTCAAAGGTAAAGTCAGCTTGTCACATTCCCACGGTTGCGAGTTAACTAACTGATGATTAGAGTCTCAGCACCCGGCACGCCTTCCATCGACCGCCTCTATGTACTCGTCCAAACATGCTTGATTACGACCTCCAAGTTCACACGATCATGGCCTCCAAGTACATCTCCAAACTCACTCGATCACGGCCTCCGAGTGTATCTCCAAACTCACTCGATCACGATCTGGAAGTGCATCTCTCAGTTGACTCGATTACTGCCTCCAAGTTCGCATGATCACGGCCTCCAAGTGCATCTCCAAACTCGCTCGATCAAAGCCTGTAGGTGTATCTCTAAACTCGCACGATTACAGCCTCCAAACTCGCATGATAATGGCCTTCAAGTTTGCATGATCATGGCCTCCAAGTGCATGTCTAAACTCGCACGATTACAGCCTCCAAGTTTGCACGATCACGGCCTCCAAGTTAGCATGATCATGGCCTCCAAGTGTATCTCCAAACTCGCTCGATCACAATCTCGAAGTACATCTTTAAATTCCCTCCATCACGGTCTCCAAGTGTATCTCCAAGTACGCTCAATTACCGCCTCCAAGTGCATCTCCGAACTCGCTCGATCACGGCCTCGGAGTGAATTTCTGAGTTCACTCGATTGTCATTTTCAGGCGCACCTCAAATTGCTATCGAGCACCGCCTGCAGCCAGTCCAAATATACCGTGTGTAGATGGGTAGCTATATTGATACATGGATGAGAATACAAACTGGATACATGAGTTTTAATAATCGTTGAACGATAAGTAGTAGCTATAGTTTCCAGGTGCACCAGCAGCATTCCCAAAGAAGTGGTTTTTCCCAGACTACTCTATTGTGATTCGAGGTGCTCCCAAAATTGCCGCCAGCGCTCTGAGACTTGCTGCCGGTGTTCCCAGACTTGTTGCCAGTACTCCGAGGTGCTCCAGGTGCACCCAAAGTTCTCCCTGGTGCTCTGAAGTGTTGCCAAACCTCTCACAATCACTCCTATAGTACTCGTGTAGTAGTTATCAGAGATTCCAGTTACTCTGAACGCTGGCCGGAATGCCCTCCTTGGGTCTGATACTCTCCTGAAATTGACGCATCTAAGTTCACACTCCACATCCTCTCAGACACTCCTGGAGGCTTCCAGTGACTGAAATACATTTTGCTGATGTGCTAAGTTATTGTATTATAACTGCCAAACCATGATTGGCGTTAGCAACGTTTCCGGGTTACCCAGCTTCGGTCCAGGTTAGTAACCGCAAAAGAATCCGATCCACTCTGTCTTGGCGGGGTTATTACATGGACCGGACATAGAACCGTGGTTTTTGGCCGGGTTGGACCCGGACTGTGGTTCGAACTATACAGTTGCTACACTTTTGGCTACAATTAAGTATTCGAGTTCTGATTATATCGTGACATGGTCAATACGTAGTTTGTGCAGTTTTATGCTCTCTTTCGCCTCCCGCTTCCAGATTTGCGATTTGACCAATATTTGTGGAATCGCTGTGAAACAACGCCAAAATTCAAGCAAAATTCGCGTGTTTTCAATTGCAACTCAACGAATATTAGTCAGATCGCAAATCTGAAGCGGGAGGTGCAAGAGCGCATAAAACTGCACAATTTACATATTGATTGTATCATGATACGACCAGAACTCAGATACTTAATTGGAGCCAAACTGGTGATGTTGAAACGCCGGGTTGTTGGTGGTAAAACCTGCCCAATTACAATGGTCCGGGTTTTCATGGGTTAAGACCCGTTGCAACAGTTCAATTCTGAGTCGGAACCAGACCCGGAACCTACCCTGGAATATGAAACCATTGCTAACACTAACCATTATACATTGTACTGAAGACTATACTATCTGCAGCCTACTACAATTGGCAGTCACTACGCAGTTACCATACACTGCTATCAACCAACCACATCAGCAAAAACTGTAGTTTCCGTTAGAAACACCAGGGTGTTCTGGACGGCTCTGACGGCTCTGACGGAACCTCGTAACCTCTGACAGAGAATTTCACGCTTCCCGTTGCCAAGGCAACGGGTTGCATTGCATAAATACCTCCTTTACTTTCCGCCCGGTATGTGGTAATGTATACGCACCATCACAACCACACGTGTGTTACACTCTTCGCAGGGGCTGCAGTTATGCGGCTGGCGTTGACACAATGCCTGGCAATGTTTATGCCTTGCTCCGGCCGAGTGCCACATTTTACCACTCCACTATTGCTTTATATCAGATGTCGCACTCTTCCCATATATGTTCAGCTTTAAGATGTTCTTACTTATTACAATACAGTCTTCGCTTGAGATACATCGCTTGCCATTGCATTTGATTTGCTATTATCGTATTTTACAGGTCTGAAATATACTATTTAATTTTTACACCCTCTAGTACTATGCCCTCAGTCCTCCATATTCTTTGTTGATGCATCACCGGCTTGCAATGCATCTTCCTCCTCATCCGCATCCGCAATGTCGCTATCCTCTCCATCATATCCATCGACATCACTGGTTCCCAGGTCAAACCTACCATGCCCTTAGTTATCCATATTCTGCATTGATCCATCATCGGCTTGTGATGCTTCTTCCTCCTCATCCACATCCGCGTGGTCACCATCCGCGCCCTCATACCAGTCGACATCACTGGTTCCCAGGTCAAACCTCTCCAGTTCAGTCGCGGCCGGTTGTCGCCAGCTGGTGGTGGGGATAGTATCCCGCTGGTCGCTTTCACAACCTTTATCTTTATAATCCCCAATGCCCCCTGCTATCCTGAAATACAGTTTGTCATCCATGCAATCGTTGTCTATTGGAATGTTTGGGTCAGTGATTCCAATCTCAGGCTCCTCAAGCGCCACTTTGGAGGTCAAATAGTCAAGAAGAATAAAATTGTCAACACGCGCTGCTTTCACGCTGATGACGACGGCAGGCATGGGGTTCTCCGCCTGTTGGATTGGATGCTTGACAGTAGCAAGAAAGTTTTTATACACCCTCTGTTGGTAGCTCTCCGGTAGTGTGTTCCAGGTATTCATCAAGAATGTATATGTGTCTGCAATGCCAGGCGAGGTTAACAACTTGCGACCTGTGGCAGCACAGTAGGATGCGTTCTTACCACTGTCATTCTTGTAGTTGAAGTAGTTCGAGTGATCAGGTCTCTCCGCTTTCAGCTTTGACTTGCAAGCTTTCGGATGAACACCTTTGTTCTTTTCCCACTCCAGGAGAGTATGGCACAACGCGGTGCAGGTAGATGTGGTCAGTGGCGAGGGTATATGACTGTCCTTGTCATCAATCATGGAATTATAAAATCCATCAGCATACTTACCGCGGTTATTCACCCGATGATAAAATTTGATGTAGATAAATTGTGGGATGGCTTCTGGCAGGAAGTAAAGAGGACACTAGCCATTCATTAGCCGTTTTCGCCTCTCTCTGCGTTGGATTTGGGCCGTGGACACCACCTTCCACATGCTCTGCTACAGGAAAAAGATACTTATTGTCTGCCAGAAGGGAATCAATGAATTCCAAACGCTTTGCGTCGGATTCAACGAGGTGGAGATTGTAAAGCTCTGCTATATTGTCACTTCCTGATTGAATATAATGGGATTTAACCTTATCAACTTGTGCTCGAACCTAGTAACGGGTTGAGCATGTAATATCCAACGTGGACTGTTGCTTCAGTATACCTCTTTCAAGATCTCCTTTGTGCGTGCCTCAAATGCTATGGACCAAATGTTGTTTTGCTGCATAGTGGTGTTCCAGTACGTCTCTATTAACTGCCAGTGTGGGGCTTCAGCTAATGCTTTCGCAACGCGTCGTATCACATAACTTACCGTCTCCAAGTCGCTTGCACTCATAAATGGCCGTCTGTTCCACATGTAGAGCTCCAGGAGTCTGCCTGTTGGAAACAGAAGATACATCATGTCTGGGTGATCAAATCAATGGATGCTGCGACTACCGGAGACCATTGATCGAGGTGTTCACAACACTTGCAGTTGCAATTGCCACTGCCTCTGTCTCTGATTGTTTTCTGTAGCTTGATTTCGCGGTGGATTTGTAATGATTGCATGGGCTTCTGGATTAGGGATGGGGGTAGGCAGGTTCTCCAGATGGGTGAGAGGAGTGGGAGTGCTAGCAATGCCGGATGCGGAGCTGGATACAACGCGACACATTCAGTCTGTCTGTGAGGTTCCAATAGGTGCTGGTGTGTTACAACTGCTTGTACCGAGCGTGGCGGTTGGAGTAATTATTGACCATCATGGTATAGTGGACGGGGTGGAAGTCACGCAATGAGTGATATCTGCAATGCAAGAATTGTTCAGTGAAGATGAAGGGGTGGAGTTCTGACCTTGGATAGTAGTGGCTACTGAACTCCCTCCTTGAGAGCAATCCCTCTCGCTAGCCGGTACGGAAACGTGTCTCTTAGCAGGGTGAAGTTGAGAATTCCCCTATTGCCCACGGGTTTGTTGATTCTGATGATTACCAAGACTTCGAACATTTTATACGACCGGAGATGCGTCAGGGTGGGGGCTGTGGTAAGGAATAGTCCAATATAGATGTTCGACATGAGGAAAGTAGGAATAATTTCCTCTGCATGCATAGGCAACAGCAGGCGAGGTAGACTCCTATTTGAGTGGCCATGGAGGGATTCGACAAGCAAGGGAGGTGCAGTGTAGATCGTGCTTGACTCTAAACCCTGACATTACTCAGTGACAAGATCCCTTGAAAATCATTCAATTATGGGGCTAACTACCAACAGATGAAACTCAGATTAGATTCCGCATCGATATTCACTGTTAAAGAAACATCTAAAGGTCTATTTGCACCGCTTGAAGGGTGTTTATGCCTTCTTGCCGCGATTATCATAGTATTGCACTCGTTCTTGCCACAATACTTCCAACCATCAATTGTGTATATCTTCAGCTTCCCACTGGAAATCTTCCTTTGGCAGATCCGAAACATTGTAAATCGAACAATGATGTATTCTCTATTCTATGACATTCGTTGCATGTGCTTTTTCCACTGCTAGGCATGTTGGTAGCCCTGTTGGATGGTTGCACAGTTGGGACAACCTGGGAACTACTCAGTTTGCTCTGAGATGCACGGGGTCTGAGCGGTAAAAGTGGTATGTGATGCAAATGCAAAGCCTGGCATCGTTAACCTTCCTCACCATGAGTACTAAATGTCGTCTCAATGCTTCCGATTTATGAGGTGCCTAGTGGTTGTGCAAGATGGAGGCTGGGCCGTTTTGTGTTCATTAAGCAACAAAATGCAGGATATGAATCAAACGTATCATATCTCACAGGTTGAACAAAGAAATTGCAGGAACTCGGATATATATATCGTTTCTTCCTGCCTACACCTCCATTCTCTTTTCCTGCAGTATTAAACACACTGCTAGCATCCTGAACTATCTCGACATCACGTGACTTGTACAAAACAACTCCTCTCGTTCCAAACCACACCCGATAACCAACACAACATTGTACATTCCCTCTGTGCTTCCTTCCGCTACATTCTACTGTATTATAATGCTAACGCCTTGGTTGTGGATTCATTTTCAACTCGTAACAATGGCACCAAAGGGCAGCTGCAAAGGAAAGGGGAAGGCAACTGCCAGGGCAAAAATGCCGACGGCAGTTATAAATCGACGCTTATTATTGGATTGGGACCGTATAAAGGGATCCATGTCCGAACACATCTGTGGACTCATACAGATATATAATGTTTGCGGCATCAATGATGAGAGGGCATGGGATCTCTTTTATCATATAATCTTGCTTCATCCAGTCATGACTCGCCACTATTCACAATTCCAGCTGATGTGGCCGCACTGCAGGAGCAGGAGTTTGCCTTTTTGGGAGTGGTGGGCAGCCATCCGCTTATATATGGGGCAAATGATTGACAAAACCTGCGACCAAATGAACAATTGGTGGTGGGACAACCCCATGCCTTCAGGGATCAAGTCAATCGCTCCAATCCGCAAACAACCAGCTCAGGGAAGGTTAAACTGACTGGCAAGCATTTCTCATGGTACAGTAGCGATGATCTCAGGCCAAAGATTGAGCCGCCAACCTGCTGGCAGTACAAGCCAGGCAACCTCCTGGCCGTTACACTACTGAATTGGAATGAGATACTCGACGACGATGATGATGATGAGAACTGGGAGGATCCCGGAGCACCGAGCAGTGGGAGGAGCCATCCTGGCAATGGCAATGACAATGACAACAGCGAGGATGAGGAGGACACGCAGGGCAGTTGGAAAGGGACCGGGAAAGGGAAGGGAACAAAGAACGGGAAGGGGAAAGGGAAGGAGACTGAGGACGGAAAGGGGAAAGGGAAGGGGAAGGGGAAGGGGAAGGGAAACAGTAAAGGGATAGGTATTGTTAAACAAACCCCAGGGGAGATGAGATCTCTCATGCCGTTGCTTTGCAGTTGCAGAAGGAAATGTATGAGGCTGACTCGGACATGGAGGGCTAACTAGAGCGGGTATCTTCAAAGCCAGAAGCATCGCCTGCCATGTCAATTTCCTCAAATGATGATACCGACTCTACCAAGGAGTCGGACAGCAAATATGACCCAGAACATGATTCTGATGTGGATATGCGCATGGAGAATGATGTGGACGCATCAGACAGCGTTGTATTGGACGGCGATGTGGATATGGAAAGGGACGGTGATGATGAAGATGAGGAAGATGAAGAGGAAGAAGATGAGGAGGAGGAGGAGGAGGAGGAGGAGGAGGAGGAGGAGGAGGAGGAGGAGGAGGAGGAGGAGGAGGAGGAGGAGGATGAGAAGAAGAATGAGGATGAGAATGATGGCAAAGAACCTCGGACGATTGGCCAGAGAGAGATGGTAAATACATCAGCTAACAATGTAGATCCCATGGTAGATGATCAGCCAAACGTGCTGCCTGAGCAAGGCCGGGAGATGCGCAAGCATACCCTGCAGCCACAACCTCCGGCGCCTGCCCCACGGCCACAAACCTGGGAACCTTGCCCATGACCACGATCTCCAGAGACTCTTTCCATCAGTGGGCTAGAGGAATTGGGGCTTCTGAAGATGCAAAAACCTCGCCCAGCGGTGCCGACTTTGCGAGATGCTGAGGCAGCCGAAAACACTTCGAATGTTAATGTGGATCAGCAGCTGCTCTGCAAATTGGCAGGTGGCGACGGTCTCCCCAATGTCCCTCTCCCCAATGTCCCTCTCCCCAATGTCATTCTCCCCAATGCCCCTCACCTTGAGGCGTGCCCCGATGGCTCGGTACGCAAGGAGCGAAGCAGTCCTCGCGTTGCGGAGAAGGCAATGATTGTTGTGTTTAGGTTTTGGTCGGGTTCTTGTCCTGTTCGTTTTCTTTGTTCTAATCTATTTCTCTCAGGCATTCAATATTGCACGTGTCACCAGGTTTTTGGATCGCTCAGGGTTTATTTTATTTATTGGTTCTGTATTGGGTTTATTTTATTCATAGTAGTATCGGACATCGCACATGCAGCATTTTTGAAACTCCGGGCGTGTAAGGAACCTCCTTGTGATGGTGTTGAGTCTCAATATATCTCTCAAGTTAGCTGAAAGTATCGTGAACTTACACAGCAGGCTGCTCAGGCCCAGCACCAACTTTCGTCCCTTTCTACAGTATATACTCCACTCCTCACGTGTCATCGGCAATGCCAGATAAGACCCCTTTCTGTTGCCTCAAATTTTCATGCTGAAAGAAGTTCACCTCAGACAGCTGGCGACTTAAACATATCCAAATACACCATCCTGAACACCTTCAAGTTGCACGCCAGAAGAGTCTGACTATTTGCAGCACGCCCTGACACGTTGAACCCACTCATCATTGTGAATTCTACGTGAACAAAGATTCAGTTGAAGACTTGGACGCGTTTCCCCACCTCGAACAGAATCAAATTATTGCAGACTGTGAGTCTCAACCACTGCCACCTCCTCTGCCCAGGACGGAAACATACCCAGGCAGAGGTGCTCAACTGAGCAATTACATTGCTGAGCCATGGGAACGCGACGCTCAGGTTCGCCTTGAGACGAATCTACAAAACAATCTCTACTATCCATTTGCGACGCTTGAACAGTAGAAATATATCCAGTGTGGGATAAAGAAGAAGGGCATGAAGACGTGCTATGTTGACGTGCTGCAGTAAAATAACACCACTCTCCATTTCTGAAGCTTCAAAAACGGAGATTGTGTTCAGAAGCTCGTTGCTAGCATGCCAGATGATCAGGCTCTCTGGGAGTGGGAACTACACACTCTCAAGAATATGAGATGGAATGACAATCACCAATGCCCTATCAAATACTGGAGTTGAGACATCATCAAAAGCATGAGATGATTAATGCAGCAGCCCACCTATGCCGAGCATCTCATTTACGCCCCTCAGCGTTGCTTTAACAGCGATACGCCACTGAAGCGCCTCAATACTGAAATGCACCCTGTGGACTGGTGACGTTGGACACAGGGAAGAAGAGATACTCGAGGATAATAACATGCTAATCGACGTTAAGTCAACGCTCAGAGTGGGGGATACACTGGTTCCCTTGATCTTCATGTCCAACGAAACACATCTCTCGAATTTCACTGGCCACAAGACAGAGCGCCATATTATATGTGACAATTGGCAATCTATTTTCGAAGATCCGCCATATGCCCTCAACGCACAGCGTCATCATGGTCGCTCTCCTGCGGATTCCGATCAAGAACAGCAATATTCCTCAGATGCGGCTGGATGAGGAGCGGCAAACAAACCGAGAGGTGCTGAATGAAGTACTCTGGCAGATACTCCTGCCTCTCACCTTCAAACAAAATGCCAGGGCCGAGATTGGGTATTACAACGTTCTCTGTGCAGATGGCAACTTCAGGCATTGCAAACCGGTTTTAGCAGCATGGCTTGCAGATTGCCCAGAGTATGGGGACCTATATCATCTCGAGCAGCATGTCTGTTTTTGGTGCAAGTGTCCAAAGAACAAACTTGGAGATTATGTCCCTCCTGACAAGTTTACCCCCAGCGGGATCATAATCTTTACAGAACACTCTGCTATGCCAACGCCAAGGCAGCCAATGCTGAACGCTCGTCGCGACATGTTCACTGAGGATTCAATATGTTTCGACAGATTCCCTGTATCGTAAGCGACCTCCTAAAACCCGACCTCCTCCATACAATGCAGATCGGCATACTTGACCACCTCCAGAAGTGGATTTTCCACTTCATGAAGATGCAAGAATGGCTCGACAAGTACAATGCAATCTGGTTATCCATGCCTGCATACCATGACCTCGCACCAAAAAATAAGTCATATGAGGAAGTTTCTCTGTGGAATTGGAAGGGGATGAAGGAAATGAGCCGGTACCTGCTTGGAGTTGTAACCCAGTCTCTACGAGGTGGAAACCCCGCTCAGCATCCCATAGTTAATCACTCAATTGAGTGCACACAGGCATCGTTCGAATTCTATATGTATGCTCGATAAAAATCTCATGATGATGCAACATTGAGCTACATGGAGAACGCCTTGCTTCGTTTTCACACCTTCAAAGACGTTTTCTTACTTGGGTGAGCCAGCAAAAAGGCGATGGCCAAAGCCAATGCCCTAAGAATGGAACTCGTGAAGAAGCAAATAGTAGATGAGGAAACAAATGCCGAAACTTGGACGCCATCCAAGAGGCGGCACAAAATGAATGCCTGGCAGGATTATACCAGCCATGAGAAGGATATTTCCATGGAGTTGGATGCCGACTTCTACTAGCCGAGGATCCACTTGATGTCTCATTGGGTCGAACAGATTCATTGATACGGAACCTTGCAATAGTATTCTGCCGAGAGACATGAACAAGCACATAAAACGAACCTCATGGATGGTTGGAACACCTCTAATCACAATCTCAAGTACCTGCCGCAAGAAATAACCTTTCAGCGTCACATTCTCTGCTTCAAAATCCGAAAGATCAATCTCCAAGCCCTCGCTCAGCGTCGGGAGAACAGCGCTGCCGCTTGCAAATTTCTCCCATCCGGTGCTGATCTGCCTGCCCCCCTGAGCTCCCAGTCATATGCGAAGCCCAAATTCATGGGACCCCAAAAACGCCATGATGGAAAGCATCCTGATGATATGATCAGAGACTTCAGAGCATTGCTCGTAGTGTTAGCAACGGGTCCGGGTAAACTGCTAGCGGTCCGGATTTGGACGGCAAAAACGGGTCGGTTCGGTTGCAGACGTGTCTGAAAACCTGACCGGCTGACTCTTTGCAGGCCAAACCCGGTCCCGGACTGGTCAACCTGCGGGTTTCGCCGGGTTTGGCTAGACCTGTCGGTTCCAATCTCCGGTTCCGCGTTTAGGGTTTCACATTGAGGGTCCCATTGAGATATGTTACTGTTGATCGTAAAATATTGACATCGGTATGTCACAGTCCATTTTCAATGTATTGGCCGCCTCAATGATCAAAACAAATTGTTACACACGCCCTGCCACATCCTGAAAATGCGCATCAACAGAGTGTCAACAATTTTGGGTCTTGCATCTTCGGTAATATGAGTGGCGCTTAATCACAAGCATCCATAAACAACGTAATGGCAGCCTTTACGGGCAAATATGGATGGAATATTCTTGCCACATCCTCCTGGACAGTAACATCTCATTTCATTGACAGAGCTACTGCTAAGTATTCGTGAGCCTTTTAGCGTACAAATACAGTCAAAACCATGTATATAGACAATAACAGCCACATTGCGCTGTAATTAATCATGATGGAAGGCCAACAATCGTTGACACTCCGTAGACGCTCATTTTCATGATGGGGCAGGGAGCATTTCACTTTCTCTTTTGCCTATAGAGGCAGTCAATACTTCGTTTATGACTATGTGCAACCAATCGCCCACAAGATTACCCAAGATACCTGACCAAGAATCATTGACGCTCATCTTCATGATGGGGCAGGGAGCATTTTACTGTCTCTTTTGCCTATAAAGGCTGCCAATACTTCGTTTATAACAATTTGCAACCTATCACCCCCCAGATTACCCAAGATACATAACCTAGAATTGTTGACGCTCCGTTGACGCTCATTTTGCCACGAGTGTATCCACATCATGCAATCATTTGATTTGGCATAGTCTATCATTCACTTCGATTTGGCAGCCTTTCTAGCGTTTTCATTTACTTTTTTCTTGATCACTGCATTGTTCTCTAATAATACATATAAATATATCCTTTAAAATATACTTTACAGTATCGGCTAATTCAGGATAATAATAATGACCAAAATGCCGTCCCATTCGATCAATGCTAGTCATCCCTGCCAGGTTCGCTCAATAGGCTGCTCTGGTCTTCAAAATGAATGTTAGCTGCATTACCACACAGGAGATAGTATACTAACCAGTGGATGTTCCTTCATCAGGCAGCATATCTGGATCAAAATCTGTATTGTGCTCGCCATCCTGGGCAGATATATCGAGGGTAAATGATTCAGCACAGGGAAGAGATGTATGTAAATATGCATATCCGGCTGGCAAATTGACGATTTCAAGACGTTGAGCTCCAGAAGTATTACCGGTTTAGGTGGGTGGTGTTCTGGGCAGAGGTGGCGTCTGCTCTGGAGTCGGCTCTGGAGTCTGCTGTCTGCGTCGGTTGGGCAGAGGTGCACCTGTTCCTTTGCGTCTCCAGCGAGTATGCAGATTTTTTACAGTGCCATTTGGGCAAGGAAGGCATCCGGGTGTGTGGTATTGACGAAGCATAGCTGGGTGTCTTTCCATCTGAGCCTTCACCTCTTTATGCCCAGGAAACTCAACACCCCGCTTCTTCTCTTCTCAGACTTCAGCGCAAGGTTTCTTGATTAGGTATTGCGTTTCCTCTATTGCGGCGCGCGAAAACCCTCCTTTGGCCATTTTGACCATGTTCAAGGCCAAGCGCATGTCAGACTGTTCCAGCTGTACATGACCTCCTTGCCTTGCCATCGTAGCAGACATGTTGAATACCTACAAGAAATTAGTTGCTGCGTTAAACAATGAGATTCAGCTATTACCTCAACCATATACGCTTCTGTAGCCTCCTCTAAGGTGATTAAAGCCTGTTTCGTCCACTCTCGGGAATGCTTATCACAAAATTCATCTGCGAAAATCCCAAAGCTTACAACATTATGATCTTCGACTTCGCAGACTATGCAGACAAATGCCTTCGTCGACCATGGAGGTTTCCTGTTACGGGCAGCAATAAATTGGTCACGTAGCTCTCGAAGTACACCCGCTGCGTGGTATACGGTTAAATGACAGCCGTGGACCGCAGTATGGATATACTCACATCCAACTGCATGCTGTTTCTTATTCGTACTGCTCCCAGTCTTATGGACCATTTTTAAATGTGCATCCTGTGTCATATTTTTGATGGCTGCATTGGCAGCATCGCGGTGGACTAACTGGTGTCTGCGTTCTTGCTGTCTGCCAATAAGTGACGTATTTGTCGAAGTGCCTGCCAATCGGCTGGATTTGGATCCGCTCGGACCTGGCGGAGGTAGTTATGTATCCATGATTTGCTGGTGTGGAGTTGCAGAGGAAGCCGATAACGAAAACACGTGGGAAGTCCTGAGGATTATATTGTTAGGGTCATGTCAGAATGTAATATTTAGCTGCCAACATGTGCGTTATACTCAAGATGAATCCTGCTGCACATAGCTGCAAGTTGCAGGGGTTTCCCACAGCCCCGAAATGTGCAATATGTCGGTCCGTTGTTGTTTGTATGATCACTGGGATAAATTGCAGTGTACGACAGCCGAAATCGCATGATTGTCAGATATAAATAGGCCATTGTTCGAGGGAAAGGACGTTGGCTGATGTTTGTCTCAAAGGATCCCCAGGATAATACATGAAACTGACGTTAACAATCAAGTGATGTTGTACGGTTAGCCTAACTATTCCCGATTTACTGGCAGTCAAAAGGGAGGTTTTGCTTTGTTCTAGATGAGTAAACGTACTAACCTTGACATAAAAGACGCAGCTTGCCTCCATATTGTCCATATCTTGCAACATCCAACCTCTCGCCCAACAAAGTCAATGCAAACTACAATGGTCAATGCTCCGAAAATGAACTTTTGGCCACTTCCGGCAGGCACATACGGCAAATCGACAAAGCGGACTACCCAATGACGTCATCAAGCGAATGAAGGCAAGAGCGGCTTGGAGGCAGAAAGAGTCCAAGCCCTTGGGGCATTGCGCAGCTTAAGATCCAAAAAGAAGCTTACAGCGTAGAAACTACGAGAAATGCACTTTTTAAGCAATGAAGAGAATTAGAAATGGATTGAGTATTATGTTGAGAGAGAGACCGCTGGGGCAAGAAAGGGTGTTGAAGACGCAGAGGCAGCAGTTCAGCAAGAGCAGGAAGATACGAAGCATGCTGAAATCATGGGATTGACGAACAAAGAGCCCGAAAAGACATTTGAGGAGATGATGGTTGCTATCGGAGACAGTCTGAGTGATCTTGCAAGTTCCGACGATGGGGAGGATGGAGAAGATGCATCAGCAAAATGTAAATCAGTCTGGAAGCTACACGCAAACCTCCTAGACACTTCGGTAGACCTCACCGGTGCTCCTAAGTAATTCCAGATGCTCCCAGGCCCCCCTGGAGCTAAGCAAAGTGCCCTCAGACTCTGCCAGAGCATTCTCAGGTGCTCCTGAAATCACCTGCAGTTATGGAGGTGCATCCAGGATGCTACGAGATTTGACTTATAGGAAAGTGAAATTTTGGAGCAGCTGAGACCTCAGCACAGGTCTGCGTGAGACTTATTGCCGTATTCTCACAGTAGTGATTCTTTGAGTTCCATAACCACAAGGCATTTCGTGTATCAGATTTGTCTTTGTTACAGTCACAAGATTCGCTACATCATAATATGGCATGTATTATCTATCTAAGTCTCTCTATATATATACATTTGGCCAATATGGCGGCAGACGGTACTGGAGCGTAATTGCAGGAGCACCTGGAGATGCTGATTGAGAGAACTTAGAGATGCACTTGGAGGCCGTGATCGTGTGAACTGGGAGATGTACTTGGAGGCCGCAATAGAGTGACTTTGGAGATGCACTTGCAGGCCGAGATCGAGTTGAACTCAAAGATGCACATGGAGGCTGTGATCGAGCGGGTTTAGAGATGTATTTGGAGGCCGTGATCGAGCAGGTTTGGAGATGCATTAGGAGGCCGAGATCGAGTAACTCAGAGATGCACTTGGAGGCCGAGATCAAGTTGAACTCAGAGATGCACTTGGAGGCCGTGATCGAGCGATTTTGGAGATGCAATTGGAGGCCGAGATCTTGTAACTCAGAGATGCACTTGGAGGTCATGATCGAGCGAGTTTGGAGATGCACTTGGAGGCCGTGATCGAGTGATGTTGGAGATGCACTTGGAGGCCATGATCAATCGAGATTGGAGGAGTATTTGCAGGTGGTCGATCTGGAGGCGGTAGATCAGGAGGGAGGTGCGAAGGCAGCTGTGACTCTATTCATTGGTCAACTCGTAATCGTGGGAATGTACAGAGATGAGTACAATAAGGTCTGCCAAGTGATGAGACTTGCTGGGAGCGGGAGAATTGATCGTGGGATGATGCAGTACTCAGTGTATACTGTACTCGGTGTACGCTGTACTCGGTGTATGCTGTACTCGGTGTTAACTCATGAACATTGCATGGAGAGATAGATAGGGATGACTTCACTTCGTGTTCTTAGGTGATGGTAGAGAAAGAAAGAGATGAGAGGAGATGGGGGAAATCATCATGAGAAACTGGGACAAAAGATATTTTTGTGTGCTACTCAATTGACCATTCCGGATACGGCAGGTACTACTGCCGATCCGGTGGGTAAAAACACTGACAGGAGGTCTTCTAAACCCAATCAGGCAAGTCATACCGCTGACTTCTCATATCCGCTTGTATCCTCCATATTCGTTCCCATCTTCATCCCCCATCTCTCTTTCTCTACCATCATCGCAGAACACAAAGTTAAGTCATCCCTCTTTATCTCTCCATGCCATGATCATGAGTTAACACTGAGTACAGCATACACCGAGTACAGCATACACCAAGTACAGCATACACCGAGTACAGCATACACTGAGTACAGCATACACCGAGTACAGCATACACCGAGTACAGCATGCACCCAAGATTGTCTGTCATCCCTTCATTCTCACGATCACGAGTTGACCCGTGAATGTAGCTTCCGCTTCCGGCGTGCCTCCCTACAAGATCGACCGCCACCAGCCAGCTCTCCATGAGAGCTCAAAGGTAAAGTCACCTCATCACAATCCCATGGTTGTGAGTTAGCTAACTGATGGATAGAGTCTCAACACCCGGTGGGCCTCCTATCGACCGCCTCCAAGTACTCCAATCGCAGTAGATCATGGCCTCCAAGTGCATCTCCAAACTCGCTCAATCACGGCCTCCAAGTGCATCTCTGAGTTACACAATCACGGCCTCCAAATGCATCTCCAAACCCGCTGGATCACGTCCTCCAAGTGCATCTCCAAACTCGTTCGATTACAGCCTCCAAGTGCATCTCTGAGTTCACTCGATCATGGCCTCCCAGTGCATCTCCAAACTCGCTCGAACACGGACTCCAGGTGCATCTCTATGTCCACCCGATCATGGCCTCCCAGTGCATCTCCAAACCTGCTCGATCACGGCCTCCAAGTGCATCTCTAAGTTCACACAATCCCCGCCTCCAAGTGTATCTCTGAGTTCACTCGATCGTCATTTTCAGGCGCACCTCGAATTGCTCTCAAGCACCGCCTGCAGCCTGTCGAAATATACGGTGTGTAGATGGGTAGCTATATAGATACATAGATACATAGATGAGAATACAAACTGAATACAGTAGCTATGATTTCCAGGCGCACCAGCAGCATTCCCAAAGAAGATGTTGGTTTTTCCCAGACTGCTCTACTGTGATTCGAGGTGCTCCCAGACATGTCGCCGGCGCTCCCTGGTTTGTCGCCAGCGCTCCCAGGTGCTCCCAGGCTTGTCGTCGGCGCTCCCAGTTACTCTGAAGGCCGGCAGGAATGCCCTCCTAGGGTCTGATACTCTCCTAAAATTGACGCATCTAAGTTTACACTCCACATCCTCTCAGACACTCCTGGAGGCTTCCAGTGACTAAAATACATTTTGCTAATGTGAGGATGAAGAGACAGAGCAGGGCAAGCTGAGCGAAGATGACGAACCCGGCTGGGTGATGGACACAATCACCAAAACTATCCAGCAGCGCATGGAGAGGTGTCAACAGAACGAGATAAAGCTTGATGAATTGACACAACTGGGATGGGAGGATGTAGCCAACTACTTCCGTAAAACAGATAACAAGTACGGCACATCCGAATTGATAGTTCCGGCCATTGTTCAACCGCAAACGGATGATGATGCTGCGGCACCTGCACCAACAACATTCGGAGAGCTTATGGAGTGTCTTGATATTGTCCCCGGAATATCGCAAATGCCACAAGGGACTTCTCGACCAGGAAGTAGTCATATGAGGCTAGGTTCGATGAAGCCGCACTCGAACACGAGCATATCTGGTCTTGAGCCCACCGCAGAGCGTGATATGTCACCTTTGGTCAAAGCGAAGCCTGATGAACCAGTAAGCTTTTACCCCTGCATATAGCCTCCAGCTAATCACTATATAGATTTCGGATTCAGACGAAGACATAGTGACGGCTCCTGCGTCTGCGGAGGAATAGATAGGCAAACTGTTATTTTTGATGTCATATCTGGGTGAAAAGCAATTTGTTTACCAATTTTGCTATATGTCAGCAGTTTCTTGATATCTGTGACCTAATTGTGAGACATGAGAATTCGTCTGTGCATGTGCAAGAGTCGAACGCACCATGTGAAAGTTCTAGAATCCAAATCACGTGGAAAAACGGCCAAAACATTCGATTTCTCTCTGCAGGTGACTGTTAAGCGACAAAGCAAAAGCTAAATTAGTGACTGAATATAGTAACAAAATTTAATTGAGTGATGTCATACGTGTCATAGAAGGAGCGGTCAGTGCTCAAGACGAATCTGTCTCAACGACCACCGTCATACCATATTCATCCATGTATCCAACTGCATAACTCTCCGCACAAACCTCGTGCACATGGTTGAGATAATTGAAATTGCTTATGGTACGTGATCGAAATTGAGGAGAAGGAGCTGGATAAGGAAAGGTGAGGAAGTCGAGCTATATTTACCAAAAACTAGTGAAATCATCTACATGCCGCAAATTGCTGGCCGAAAGCGCTGGAATGTGATAGTGCCACGTCATCTCGCACTCAGATAGCTTGGAAAGCAGTTGATCAGAAATTGAGAGGTAACAAAACTCCTGGATACAAACGATAATACATACAAACACAATATTGGATGTCAATAATGTGTATATGATTGGTCGCATACAATTATTGAGTGTACAAAGGCTGTTTCGATGTGATTAATGTGAGCGTCAACACAGTGTCAACAATTTTTAGTCTTACACATTCTGCAATCAAAGGGCTGCATTGTCACATCCTTCCAAAGTGAATGGATGGGTCGGCGTTATAGTGAAAATGGCAAATAACACACTCGTTGCCATATCCTATAATTGAGCATCAACAATTTTTGGCATTACATTATGGAAAATCTGAAGGGCTGCGCGGTGACGTTTACTCATAATCGAACTATCGGCAGGCTTTCTAGGCAAACATGGTTACGAGAACATCACTACTATGTCCTAAAAATGAACGTCGACGAAGCGTCAATGACTTTTCGCCTTGCATCATACAAATACGAGGGCTTTGTGGCAACGTTTATCCATTATCGAACTATCGGCCGCCTTTCTAGGCGAAAACGGTTGCGACAACATCGCTACTATGTCCTAAAAATGAGCATCAACGGAGCGTCAACGACTTTTAGCCATGCATCTTGGAATATCCAATGGCTGCGCAGCGACATTAAGCCATAATCATACTATCGGCCGTCTTTCTAGGCGAAAATCGTTGCAACAACATGGTGCCTATGTCCTAAAAATGAGTGTCAACGGAACGTCAATGATTTTAAGCCTTGCATCTTGGAAAATGCAAGAGCTGTGTGGCCACATTTATCCATAATCGAACTATCGGCCACCTTTTTAGACGAAAGGAGTTGCAGCATCATGGCTACTATGTCCTAAAAATGAGTGTCAACAATTTTGGGCCTTGCATCTTGGAAAATGCAACAGCTGTGCAGCGACATTCAGCCATAATCCAACTATCGGCCACCTTTGTAGGCGAAACGAGTTGCGACAACATCGTTACTGTGTCCTAAAAATGAGCGTCAACGGAGCGTCAACAAACTTTTGGCCTTACATCATGGAAAATGCAAGAGCAGTACGGCGACATTAAGTTATAATCGAACTACCTGCCGCCTTTCTAGGCGAAAGGAGTTGCAACAACATCGCTACTATGTCCTCAAAATGATCGTCAATGGAGCATCAACAACTTTTGGCCTTGCATCCTGGAAAATGCAAGGGCTATGCAGCAACATTAAGCCATAATCGAACTATCGGCCGCCTTTCTAGGCAAAACTGCTTTCCACGACATCGTCACCATGCTTCAAAAATGAGCGTAAACAGAGTGTCAACAATGTTAGGCCTTGCATCTTGGAAAATCAAGGGGCTGTGCGACATTATTAATTCATAATCGAACTATCGGCCACCTTACTAGTCAAAAATGCTTGCGACAAGATCGTGACCATGTCCCAAAATGAGCGTCAACAGAGAGTCAACGGAGCGTCAACCATTTTTGATCTTGCATCTTGGGTAATCTAACAGCAATAGAATGCAGAGAACCCACAATGAACCTATCGGCAGCCTTTATTGGCTAAAATGCTAGTGACAATATAACATCCGCCTCCTACAATTGAGCAACCACGGAGCATCAACAATTTTTGTGGAGGCTCAGAACGCTACACAGCAATGAACTGCATTGTGCTGTTCCTAAATCGCATTCTACACGGTCAGTCTTTGCAATCTGTCTTTGTATACAACTTTACAAATATGCATACAATGTCTTACAGATCTGATTTTTTTGCTTGTAGCTATAGAGTCAATATTTAAGATCCCGCTGTATGTTATACTGTAACTTTACTTTCGGCAGTCTTCCGAGTTGAATTACCCAGGTTTCTAATTCTGACCGCCATGTCGGATTCAAAATCTTTGAATACCTCTTTGCTCAAGATAATGATCTCTTCCAAAAATGAATGTGTCTTTATTCGTGTTTTAAGCGACCATACTTTCCAAATCATATTCGATGCTTCGTGGACTTCAATGAATGTAGGCACGACGCGGCCTATTGCTTGGAATAATTCTAGACATGCGCCTTCGTGGCAATTCTATTTACACTATGGAATTGAGGAGACTGGCAGCCCTGGCATCATATGAATCGTTTGTCATCAAGTTCTTCGCCATCCATCAGAACATGGGACCAGCTCAATGGTGAAACACTTGCTGGCAAAAGCTCACATCACAAAGTTAACCGAATTAACAGAGTCAGGGGTTACTGAATTGACCAGTTCAACAGTCGATGAAACAGCGTGGGCCATCCTGAAGAGGCAAGGAAGTCGAGGAATCACAATACTATGTTCGCAGAGTCAAATCATTTTTGATGTTCAGTGTATTCCATATTGACCGAAATGACAGACAAAACGTTCCAAACTGGCACCTAAGGACTTTGAAAGTTCCGAATTTAACCAAGACACGTGGAATCGCTACCTCATGTTAGGATTTGTTTCGGCTCATATTCCATGGAACGCTATATCGAATCTGGAACTAAGACGGTCATATAAAGCATTATGCGATGACCTAGTGCTGCCATCCGCTAAGACCCTTAGCAAAATTTGCCGGAGGGAATATGCACTGACAGTGGATGGAATTAAGAATCAGTTGCCATCACGAAATAAACTTAATTTAGCTTTAGACGGATGGACATCAACAAACAAACTAGGAATAACATCAGTCATTGCTTACTACATGGATCGAAATTGGGCATTGCGTGAAGTTCAACTCGCTTTCAACGAGGTTGATCACCAATTCTTTTTCGCTTTTAAAAGCTAATTAAGAATGACAGGTCAAAGGCCAACATACTGGAGCAAGGCTAGCCATACATTTGAATAATGTACTTGATCATTTGGAGCTTACCGACGGCCATTTGCTTGGTATTACGACTGATAATCATCAGCAAAATGTAATTCGGTCCGGAAGCCATATGCAAACCTCCCAGACACTCCGGTAGCCCTCGCCAGTGCTTCTAAGTACTTCCAGATGCTCCCAGCCCCCCCCCCCTGGAGCTTTGCAAAATGCTCTCAGACTGTGCAAGAGCATTCTCACATGCTCCTGAAAGCACCTGCATTGATGGAGGTGCATTCAGGATGCTACGAGATTTGACAATTATGATAGTCAAATTTTGGAGCTGCGGAGACCTCTGCGCAGGTCTGCAGGTGACTTGGTGCCATAACCAGTGGTTCTCAGGGTTCCATAACCACAAGGCATTTCATCGATCATATTGGTCTTTGTTACAGTCACAAGATTCGCTACATCATAATATGGCATGTATTATCTAAGTCTCTCTATATGTATACATTCCGAGATACAGGAATAATGGAGAAGGACTCAGCGACAGGCAGTATATATTTCGGAGACCCCGGGGTAGATTGACATGATCTCATCATACGAAATGCACACTCTATCTTGCTCAGCTTAGAGGTGCGCCTGACAATGACGATCGAGGGAACTCAGAGATACACTCCGAGGCCGTGATCGAGCAAGTTTGGAGATGCACTTGGACGCCGTAATCCAGCGAGTTTGGAGATGCACTTGGAGGCTGGGATCAAGCGAGTTTGGAGATGCAATTGGAAGCCGTGATCGAGCGACTTTGGAGATGCACTTGGAGGCCGCAATCGTGCGATTATGAAGATGCACTTGGAGGCCGTGATCGAGCGAGTTTGGAGATGCACTTGGAGGCCATGATCGAGCGAGATTGGAGGAGTACTTGGAGGGGGTAGTTGGTGAGGGAGGCGCGATGGGAGCTGAGACTCTATTCATTGGTTAACTCGTAATTGTGGGAATGTAGAGAATTGAGTACAACATGGTTGGCCGAGAGATGAGAGACTGGCTGGGAGCGGGAGACAGTCGATCTTGGGATGATGCAGTGCGCGGTGTATGCAGTACTTGGTGTATGCTGTACTCGGTGTATGGTGTACAGGGTGTATGCTGTACTCGGTGTATGCTGTACTTGGTGTATGCTGTACTCGGTGTTAACTCTTGATCATGGCATGGAGAGATAGAGAGGGATGACGTAACTTTGTGTTCTTAGGTAATGATAGAATTGAGGACAAGAAAGAGAGAGATGAGAGGGTACGGGGGAAATCATCATGAGAAACTGGGACTTAAGAGAATTCTGTATGAGAGTCAATTTACCATCCCCGATACAGCAGGTACGAGTCCCGATTCGGCGTGTATTCATACCGATACGAGGTCATCCCGACCCAATCAGGCAAGTCGTACCCCTAATTACTCATATCCGCTCGTATCCTCCACATCATTCTCATCTTCATCCCCCATCTCTCTCTTTCTTGTCCACAACTCTACTATCATCACAGAACACAGAGTTAGGTCATCCCTCTCTATCTCACCATGTCATGATCGTGAGTTGGCACCGAGTATAGCATACACCGAGTACAGCATACAACGAGTACAGCACACACCGAGTACAGCATCCATCCAAGATTGTTTGTCTTCCCTTCATTCTCATGATTACAAGTTGACCCCTGAATGTAGCTTTTACCTTCAGCCGTGCCTCTCCATGAGAGCTCAAAGGTAAAGTCACCTTGTCACATTCCCACGGTTCCAAGTTAACTAACCGATGAAAAGAGTCTCGGCACCCGGTGTGCCGTCCATTGACTGCCTCCCAGTCATCATCCAAACTCGCTCGATTACCGGCTGCAAGTTCATCTCCAAACTCCCTTGATTACGGCCTCCAAGTGCATCTCCAAACTCGCTCGATCGCGGCCTCCAAGTGCATCTCCATAGTCGCTCGATCATGGCTTCCAATTGCATCTCCAGACTCCCTCGATCGCGGCCTACAAAGTGCATCTCCAAACTCGCTCAATCACAGCCCCGCAGTGTATCCCTGATTTCACTCAATCGTCATTTTCAGGCGCACCTCGAATTGCTCACAAGCACCGCCTGCAGCCAATCCATATATACCGTGTGTAGATGGGTAGCTATATCGATACATAGATACATAGATCGGAATACAAACTGAATGCATGAGTTTCAAAAATCGTTGAACGATAAGTAGTAGCTATGATTTCCAGGCGCACCAGCAGCGTTCCCAAAGAAGATGTCGTTTTTCCCAGACTGCTCTACTGTGATTCGAGGTGTTCCCAGACTTATCGCCGGCGCTTCCAGGTTTGTCCCCGGCGCTCCCAGGTGCTACCAGGCTTGTCATCAGCGCTCCCAGGCTTGTCTCCGGCGCTCCCAGTTACTCTGAGGGCCGGCAGGAATGACCTCCTAGGGTCTGATACTCTCCTTAAATTGACACATCTAAGTTTACACTCCACATCCTCTCAGACACTCCTGGATGCTTCCAGTGACTAAAATACATTTTGCTGATGATGCTTACTCAAATTACTCGATGACATGCGAGCTGCAATCAACACTTGAGGACTCTGGAATCGAGTGGCCTGCATTGAGGAACCATATACCATGCATGGCGCACGTCATATAGCTGGCTTTAGGTGCATTCATCCGCAATCTCGGTGGAATAGGCCACACCAAATCTTGGGAAGCCCATGAGCGTGATAAGCAATTTGGAGAGAATGAAAACATAGACATAGGGAAGAGTCAAAGACTTCGAAAAGACGGCAATGCTAGAATCAACAAGGTGTCGGCCATGAGACCAGGTTTAGCGAAGATAATTGAGAAAGTACGTATTTCATGATATTTTGAAAGTCCTGAAACTTACCTGCATATAGCAGAGAATGCTTACTCAATTAATTACGCTGACACCTGGTCGCCGAAACGAGTTCATTGACTGTCAAAAAGCCAAAGTCCACATCGCTGTACTTCTGATTATGGATGTGAAGACACATTCGAACTCAACACTGCAGTTGCTTGAGTGCGCCTACCGATTACAGGAATTCACATGCAAGTAGCTCCAAAATCCAAAATACACTGATTACCGGCCACTTTTTACAACTCAAGATGAATGGACCATTGTGAAGTATGTCATGAAAGTATTGAGGCCATTTCGATATTGGACCCTGTGGATGTCGAAGACGCAGCCAGTCACCTTGCATCACATCATCACAGTATACAACGACATGTTCGATTACATGGATGACATGATGCATGCTTTGGCCAAGACGAAGACTCCATGGAAGGAAGACTTGTTCTTTGCTGTGAAGTTAGCTCGACAGAAGCTGTCCAAATACTATGCCGAAGTGACTCCAACAACGAGCATGCTTCTCATTTCTGCACATATCCTTGATCCGTTCTGGAAGTTGAGATTGTTCAGAACGTGGGACAAGAGAATGGATATTAATCCTGAGGACGAGACATCTTATACTACCCAATACCAGGAGGCCTTTCTGAAGTACGTTGAGAATGAATACTGTGCTAAACATCGTCGTGTGCCAGTCAATAAACTTAAAAGCTTACCGAGCAGCAATCTGGCCCCCTCTGCAACAGCCTCTGGATCCTGTCAATCATTCTTTAATCCATATGATTTGTCCAGCGATGATGCAGAATACGCAACGCCTAACAATGTGGCTGAGATCACACCCGAACAAAGTGATCGCGCAGTACACATATTGACCGCTGCCAGGCTCTATTTCAATTCCCTGCCTGAAGCACCATCAAACTGGGGACAAATTAATACAAATCTCAATGATTACCACTCCGACCCAATGGATATTAGCAGTACATTTTGGATACTGGACATAACCAACTGGTGGCACCAACAGGACGAAAAGCACTCAAAGTACACCAATTTCTCCAATGTAGCACGCGACATATTCTCTATCATACCACATGGTGTCGCAGTGGAGGCCAGTTTTTGCCTTGGGCGAGATGTTATTGGCTGGAGGCAGTCAAAAATCACAGGCGAGACCCTTCGCAAAAATGTCATTGTAAGGCAGTTTGCTTGAGCCAATAACGGGATTTTGGCAGGCAATATCCCATTATCGGATACGACGAACACTGAAAACGACTCGGAAATGAAGAAAGAGGTGGAAGAAAGGAAATTGCACTGAATGGCCAAGGTCTATGACTTTTTGGTGATGTAGCAGGGCAGCCAGAACCTACATGCTACACAGAAGGAGTCGCACGCTCAAAACAAGCAGATGGCCGCCGTTGGATTCATTTCGGACACAGAAGAGATCGTCCAAGCCTCCTGGTCACTCTTTCAACATGATGGTGCGGCTGCATTTAAATTGTCCGAAAGATCACCTTTGCCACCAGATTTGTCCACAAAGGACCTCCTTGGAGGACGAACTCAAATCTGAAATGCCTGCCAAATCCGGAGAATCAACCGTCATCCAGTAGAAAGCGACGAGGATAGTGCACCTGAAAGTATTTTGTACACCAAAAATTGGCTAAACTGGAATGGCGACTTGGATAATCCAAATGACAGTGAAGACAATTGCGCAGCTGACGATGAATCAGATATAGAGCAAAATAATGACATTGAGAATCTGGAATGCCCAGGGCAGCAGGATGTGAGTGCCACGCCAAATGTTCCCGGATTGGTTCGGCCAACACGGAAGTCAAGGAGACAGACTGAAAAGGTGTTGATGACGGTCAATGCAGTAGAAACGAGGAGAAACAAAGGAGTGAAGAAAAAGTAGGACAGAATGCGTCAATGGTTCACCAGCTTCTTTATTTAGCTCGACCGAGAGTTTCAGTTAGAGTCTTATTATGGGCAAATGGTAAGAAGTAGCTTGTGAATATCGGTTCATAAATAGATGTATAGCAGGCGCAATGAATCTTTTGGCGTGATACATCATTTTTAGTCGTGTGAGAGTAAACAGTGGAAGATTATTACACCGCTCGGCTTTGCCACACGGCCAAGTCTCAATCAGGCAGAACGACAACCGATAAAGTCCAATCATGATGAAAACAATTATCGACGGTAGCAGATGTTGAATGGACAATACATTAAAATGAGCGTCAACGGAGCGTTAACGATTTGTGGTCTTGTAAGTATGATAATTCACCAGTGACTTGGTCGATGTTATTTCTAACGGACGTATTGGCAGCTTTTATTGGCAAAAGAGATATCAACACAGTCACCGCCCCATTTTGAGCATGCGCATCAACGGAGGGTCAAAGATTTTTAGCTTTGCATCTTGGGTAATTTATGTTCCGATTGGTTGCAGACATCCATTCATAAGATATTGGCAGCCTTTACTGGCAAAAACAACAGCGACATGCTCCCTGCAGCATCCTGAAAATGAGCGTCAACAGAGCATCAACAGTTTTAGGTCTTGCATATTTCATAATCAAGGCTTCGCGCGGATCTTTGCCCGCATAACTTTATTATTGACCGCCTTTATAGGCACAAATACCATATAGAGAAGGTGAAATACAGATACCAAATTAATCGATATTGCAAACTGCACAACAAGCAAAAGCGCATTAGTGGTTGCTGAAAACGCGATTTTGATAAGATACTATTAACACACTGCAAATACAAGAGCCTTATATGAATCTATAGATGGACCCGCTGGGCGACCCGCTGACAACCTGCCCAATTCAGATGGGTTGTGAGTTTACCATCAACCCGTACCCGAGTGGACGGTTCGTGTTTATTGACGACCAGGACCCCCAATTTGGCAATGATTTGGTTTGGACCCGGACCCGAACCCGAAGTGACGGTCCGGAACCGTTGCTAACACTAATTACTTGACAACACACCGGACGCAACACACTGCGTGGCAATATACAGCGTCACGCGGGAGTGTATCAAGCATAAGAGTTGTAATCCGGCATATATATCAGATGAACAACTGCACACAATGAAGCTCTGTATTTACCCTGGTATTAAGTTTCAAGTTGAGGGTTTAGATGGTGAATGCATATCTCAGATGTGTCGATGCACAGGAAGCCAGAGCTGGCATGCAGGGGATCGACGGAACGACTGGGTGTGGGTAAAGCAATGCTCTAGGAGGTGTTATGGTGCGCTGAATGAGAGTCTCCCGTGGCAACTGCAACGACTATTCACAATCAAACTCCCAAATAAGGATGGAACTTTCGTTGAGTACTGGTTAGCCCTAGCGCTTAGCACAATACCTGAATACTCGGGTAACTTGGATCTCGTCTCGAAAATTGTACAAGTGAGAAAAGCACCGGCAGCCGTTGCTTTGCATGTTTTCAGCGTGGATAACATGGTCGGTTGTGGGCACGTAATTTCAGAAATAGCTACCAGTAGGAACACAGGAGACGTAAGGAACGAGCGATGGATTGTCAATAGCCACATAGATCTGGTGACTTGGAATGATGTCTATAATTAGTAATGAGAGAATTGCATTTTGTGTGCATGTGGATGGAACGCGAGGAGAGATTTGCGCAGCGTCACCCATTGCATTGCAATCCAGATGCAAGTGTGTACCCAAAGAACCCATTCTGACGTATGGTCACAGTTGGCCACAACGCCAGAGTGTTCGTTTAAAATAGGAGACCGAAACAGCAAGAAGAAACGGGAAAACTGCGCTCGGAGGGCAGTATGCATCACTACGCATAATTTTGACACTGTGCCTGGAGTCATCTGCCAGCGGGGTGTCAAATGCACTTAATCAATCCCCATTTAAACATTCTAACTATCCCTCTATGTGTATTTCCAAGTTGGCTTGAATGCTTCATTCTGACAGCCCAACTTGACCAGATGTACAAAATAAATACCATGTGATTACAAATAGATTTAAGCAAGTATAATCAAGTGTGGGCACAGAATGTTCCTATTGCAGTATTCAGGAAGTTGTACTTAATTGAGAATTTAGTTTTCGTGATATCTACATACTATCTTAGCAATAGTAAAAATAAATCCCAAGATACCATTAGATTCTGCAACTTACAGGTTGTTCCCATACCATGTGGTGCTACCATAGTAACTGTCTTAACAAATGACAGGTCCAGAAACATGGGATGAACATACCATACAATATCACAACACACTATACAATAGCAGTCATGCCCATAACATGTCAACATAGTATGATAATGGCTATAATAAATCTCAATTAGTAGAGTAGCGCTGAATCTTTTCCCAATCAAGTATGATTGACTATACACTTTCACCAGAGCTCTTGAGATACTCCCAAGTATATGTCAAAGTAAACATCTTAGTACACCTCTAAATTGCTTTCAAGAATACTTTCTACTTGACTCTATATATCTAAGTACAGTTTTAGAAGGTAAGATACTATCAATCTTACTGGACTATATACTGCTGTGTGTATTCCAGATATTCAACACTGAAGCTTACGTTATTGTAAACAAATGATGCTGGGGGCATTGGTAGGTAGTATATGACATACACTATTCAGTGGTCAGTATTTAACAAACAGCATGTAGTACACTGTAACGTGGGAGGAATCAACTCCAAGATACACTTAACTAGAAGTATTCCTTCTAAGTATCCTCTTATCTTGTCTCATTATTAGCCTTGATATTGGACTTATACAAGGACTAATAGATGGTTCACTTTGAAGCTTTACTCAGGTGCAGAAAGTAATCAGAATAGAATAAATGTAGAATAGCTTTTAGATCCGAATATATTGTTAAGGCTTGTTCTCCATTGTAAGAAGGTTGTCCTCTTTACCTGCAGAGAATCGAGAGGTCAATATACCTCTTTCCTCTGCGCTCTAACTGCTAATTCTAACTATTCTTTTCTCTAGATAAATGCCTGCTGTGTTTTCACCCTCCTATCCCCTGGTTCTGATAACCAGTCAGTCTGAATTTCCACCGAGCAAATGGTCTCTCTCCAATCCTCCAGTCTCTACGAACCAACAGTATTCTTCTGATATACATCTCCTAACTGTTTGGTTTCCATCAGACTGTTGTCTTCTGGACCATCTACCACTTTGTACAATTCAACAGCCTTCCTTCATATCATACTTAAGTGTTCATATCCTACTGGCCCTAACTGGTGACAATCGAGGGATACCTTGTACCGAGTTGACGATACCTGGTGTCACTCTCTATCTGTATCTATAGAGAGTATTGCACTATGCGTTTCCTTTGTATTAACACACCACTGCGACTGTGACAATACTCGAGGATGGGTGGTTATGATGTGGTTGAAGGATATATGTCTGGTGGTGATTGGTGTGGTGAATGTGCTGGCATATGATTGATGAACCATAGTTCATCGCCACCTAACAACATCATCGAGTGATATCTCGTGACCCCGGTACCATGACCATTTCCAAAGGTGTAACATACATGGTGTATTAGATCTAACAAGTAAATAATAGCCAACATTATAATTGCAGTATATATTATAGTCTGTACTATATCCTTAGTATGGCCACTATGACAAGATATCACAATTTCTCAGTGATAATGTTGATAATTGTAATATTATATTCAGCAGAAAATACAGACAATTGAATCATGACAAGAACAAATCTCCAAGTAAAACTTCCCAGTCAGATCTACTATCCACCTTCGACCAATTTTGGATACATATGTGTCAATAATATCAGCAACAAATCTGAGATACCTGCCTGCGGTCCAGATTGGAACCAAACCTGACACACCGATCAGGGTGACAAACCACCAAGGAACTGGTGCAGGTGACTAGCACCGGGCGATAATGCAGGCCGGACTGAAAACGGTGTGTTTTTGGCCGTATTGTAACTGGTCCGCAGTTCCATTTCACAATTCCTACAACTTTGGCTCTAGTTAAGTTATTGAGTTCTTATCATACCACAACATCAATTATATGCAAAAGAGGTATTTTACAAGCTCTTTTATATTTCCATCTCCAAATTGCAATTGGAGCAATGTTCATTTAGTTGCTGCAAAATAACGCCTAAAATTATACAACATGTGCCAGTTTTGAAAGCAACTCAATGAATATTGATCAGATTGCAAATCTGACAGCAGGAGATGAAAGTCTTCACGAAATTGCACAATCTACATATAGATGATGTCATGATATGATCTGAACTCAAATACTTAATTGGAGCTGATATTGTGAGGTTGAAATGGTCGGTTTTTGGGGGTAAAATGGGCCTAATTGCAACATTTCTGGTTTTTGATTAAGTAAATCCTGTTGCAACAGTTCAGTTTCAGTTCCAACCCTAACTTGAATTGTTATAGTGGGTTGGGACCATTGTTAAATCAATGTGTACATTGTGTCTAAAACTGAGAGTAACAATAGTAATAGTAATGGTAATGGCAATGGTAATGGTAATGGTATTGGCAATGGTAATCATAATAACAGAAGTACTTAGACAAGAATGTTAGCTAAGTGATTGTCAGTTTTAATGCTTTTATATACTTAGAACCTTCCATTATCCAAAGCATCAACAGTCTCAGAGTATTCTATTACTCAAATGTTCTAAAGAGAATACTCTACTCCTTCTGAAGTACAGCTTTCTGAAATATATCTCTCACATTGGTGCCTCCCTTAAATAGACTGTTGAGTAGACTTTCCAGCATTCTATCAGGTTAACTTTAAAGCTAACTACCAACCAAAAAATCCAGTATCAGTAAGTATTAAAGTGAACTCATAGTGATAGTACATACAGTATTAGTATCTTAGTGCATACTAGTGGTACAAAATAATAACATAGATTTATCTCCAACCACTCACTAGATATGTTCAAGAAATATATATACATCTCTCTATAACTCAATTATATAGAACTATTGACTACTTATTGTTTGAATCAGCAAAATGTAGTTCGGTCCAGAACCCATACACAAAACTCCCAGACACTCCGGTAGCCCTCACCAGTGCTTCCAAGTACTTCCATATGCTCCCAGCCCCCCCCCCCTGGAGCTTTGCAAAGTGTTCTCAGACTCTGCAAGAGCATTCTCACTTGCTAGTGAAAGTACCTGCAGTGATGGAGGTGCATTCAGGATGCTATGAGATTTGACTATTACAATAGTCAAATTTTGGAACCGCTGGGACCTCTGCGCAGGTCTGCAGGAGGCTTCAAGAGCAGTTGAGACCTCTGCACAACCTCTACGGGAGACTTGGTGCCATACTCTTACACCGGTGGTTTTTAGTGCTCCATAACCACAAGGCATCTCATCGATCATATTGGTCTTTGTTACAGTCACAAGATTCGCTACATCATAATATGGCATGTATTATCTAAATCTCTCTATATATATACATACAGAGATACAGGGATAACAGAGATGGATGCAGCGACAGACAGAATATATTTGGGAGACCACAGGCTAGATAGACATCATCTTATTATACGAAATACACACTGTATTCTTCCCAGTTCTTTGTCTCATGCACTCTTGCCAAGATTTTCTAGATCCACACAATTTGTGTAGATCCTCACTAACTCTTGCCAGGCGTTCATAAATCCACGCAATGTGTGTGGTTCATCATGGCCGGGGATCCCTTTGTATCCTCTCACCCTCTTCCGACGATTCTCTAGCAAGAACCACTCTTTCTCACGAATTCCCTTCGAATACTATACAAGGTATGGTGGAGTGTTGATGATTGGCTTTCTGCCTTCTAGCTATACTGTTTCACAACACTGTAATTGAGTGGACTTAGATATACACTCCAAGACTGTGATCGAGCTAGTTTGAAGGCGGTAATTGAGCGAGGTTGGAGATGCACTAGAAGACTGTGATCGAGCGAATTTGGAGATGTACTTCAAGGCCATCATCATGCAAGATTGGAGATGCACTTGGAGGCCGTCATCATGCAAACTTGGAGGCTATAATGGAGCGAGTCTAGTGGTACACTTGGAGACTGTGATCGAGCAAGTTTGGAGATGCACTTGGAGGCTATGATTGAGCAAGATTGGAGGAGTACTTGGTGGCAGTCAATCTGGCGGCAGTAGTTCAGAAGGGAGGTGTGACTGGAGCTGAGTCTCTAGTCATTGGTTAGCTCGTAATTATGATAATGTAGAGCATTGAGTACAGCATGGCCTGTCGACAGATGAAACTGGCTGTAAGCGGGTGACAGTCAATCTTGGAATGATACAGTACGCAGTGTATGCAGTACTCGGTGTATGCTGTACTCAGTGTCAACTCGGGATCATGACTTGGAGAGATCGAGAGTGATGCCTTAACAATGTGTTCTGTGATGATGGTAGAGTTGTGGATAAGAAAGAGAGAGATCGGGGATGAAGATGAGAACAATGGGGAGCCTACGAGCAGATATGAGAAATCAGGGGTACAACTTGCCTGATTGGGTTGGGAACACCTCGTATCAGTGTTATTGAACACCGGATCGGAACTCTTACATGCTATATTGGAGATGGTAAATTTACTGGCACACAAAATCCTCTTATGTTGCAGTTTCTCATGATGATTTCCCCAATACCCTCTCATCTCTCTCACACTCGTTCTCAACTCTACCATCACCTAAGAACATGAAGTTATGTCATTGCTCTCTAACTGTCGATGCCATGATGAAGAGTTAACACCAAGTACAGCATACACCGAGTACAGTGTACACTGAGTACTGTATTCACCAAGTACAGCATCCACCCAAGAGTGTTTGTCTTCCCTTCATTCCCATCATTACCAGTTGACCCCTGAATGTAGCTTCAGCTTTCTGGCGTGCATCCCTACATCGTCGACCGCCATCAGCCAGCTCTCCATGAGTGCTCCAAGGTAAAGTCTCATTGTCACATTCCCACGGTTGCAAGATAACTAACTGATGAAAAGATTATCCACACCCGACGAGCTGTCCATCAACTACCTCCAAGTAATCGTCCAAAATCGCTCGATTACAGCCTCCAAGTTCACACGATCATGGCCTCCAAGTGCATCTCCGAACTCGCTGAATCACAGCTTCAAAGTGTATCTCCAAATACGCTCGATTACCACCTCCAAATGCATCTCCAAACTCGCTCGATCACGGCCTCGGAGTGTATCTCTGAGTTCACTCAATCGACATTTTCAGTCCCACCTCAAATTGCTCCCACGCACAGCCTGCAGCCAGTCCAGATATACCATGTGAAGATTGGTTGCTATTCAGATACATAAATGCATTGATGAGAATACAAACTGAATTGATGTTTTGAAAATCATTGAACGATATGTCGTAGCTATGATTCCCACCCACACCAGCAGCGTTCCCAATGAAGATGTTGTTTTTCCCAGACTGTTCTACTGTCATTCGAGGTGCTCCGAGAGTTGTTGCCGGTGCTCCGAGACTTGTCGTCGTTGCTCCCAAGTTTGTCACCGGCACTCCCAGATGCTCTAAGATACACCCAAAGTTCTCTCCAGCGCTCCGAGCTGTTCCCAATCCTATCACAATCACTCCCAGTTACTCTGATGGCCGACCGGAATGCCCTTCTAGGGTTTGATACTCTCCTGAAATTGATGCATCTAAGTTTACACTCCACATCCTCTCAAACGCTCCTGGAGGCTCCCAGTGACTAACATACATTTTGCTGATATAAGAATTCACTGAAACCTCACTAAAAGCTAATTGTTTACTCGCATGTGCATAGCACAGTCTGTAGTTAATTTGCACTATTGCCATATAGATAGTGTTAGCAATGGTTCCGGAATGTCACTCCGGGTCCGGGTCCGGATCCAAACACAACAGTTGCCTAATTGGCAGTCCGGGTCATCAATAAACCCGAACCGTCCACTCGGTTACCATTCGATGGTAAACTCCCAACCAGTCTGAATTGGGCGGATTGTCAGCGGGTCCATCTATAGATTCATATAAGGCTTTTGTATTTGCAGTGTATTAATAGTATCTTATCAAAATCGCGTTTTCAGCAACCAATAATGCGCTTTTGCTTGTTAAGCAGTTTGCAATATCGATTAATTTGGTATCTGTGTTTCACCTTCGATATATTGTATTTTTGCCTATCAAGGCAGTCAATAATACAGTTACGCACGAGAAGATCCACGCGATGCCTTGATTACGAAATATGCAAGACCTAAAACTGTTGACACTCCGTTGACGCTCATTTTCAGGATGCCGCAGGGAGCATGTCGCTGTTGTTTTGGCCAGTAAAGGCTGCCAATATCTCATAAATAGATGTCTGCAATCAATCAGAACATAACTTACCCATGATGCAAAGCTAAAAATTGTTGACGCTCCGTTGACGCTCATACTAAGAATGGGGCGGTGACTGTATTGCTATCTGTTTCGCCAATACAAGCTGCCGATACGTCCGTTATGCATAACAATGACCAAGTCACTGGCGAATTACCGTACTTACAAGACCACAAATTGTTGACGCTCCATTGACGCTCATTTTAATGTATTGTCCATTCAACATCTGCTGCTGTCGATAATTGTTTTTGTCATGATTTGACTTTATCAGTTGTCTTTCTGCCCAATTCAGACTCAGACCTGTGGCAAAGCTGAGCGGCATAATAATCTTGCACTGTTCACTCTCACACAACTAAAAATAATGTATCATGCCAAAAGATTCATTGCGCCTGCTATACATGTATTTATGAACCGATATTCACAAGCTACTTCTTACCATTCACCCATAATAAGACTCTAACTGAAACTTTCGGTCAAGCTACATAAAGAAGCTGGTGAACCATTGATGCATTCTGTCCTACTTTTTCTTCCCTCCTTTATTTCTCCTCGTTTCTACTGCATTGACCGTCACCAACAACTTTTCAGCCTGTCTCTTTGACTTCCGTGTTGGCTGAACCAATCCAGGAACATTTGGCGCGGCACTCATATCCTGCTGCTCGGGGCATTCCGGATCCTCGATGCCATTTTAGTGCTCTATGTTGAATTCATCGTCTGCTACGCAATCCTCTTCGCAGTTATTTAGATTATCAAAGTCGCCATTCCAGTTTAGCCAATCATCGGTGTCCGAAATGCATCCAGGTGCACTATCCTCATCGCTTTCGACTGGATGACAGTTGATTCTCCGGATTTGGCGGACATTTAAGATTTGAGTTCTTCCTCCAGAGAGGTCATTTGCAGACGAAGCTGATGGCAAAGGTGATCTTTCTGACAATTTAAATACAGCCGTAACATCATGTTGAAAGAGTGACCAGGAGGCTGTGACGATCTCTTCTGTGTCCGAAATGTATCCAACGGCTGTCATGTGCTTGTTTTGAGTGCGAGACTCCTTCTGTATAGCACATAGGTTGTGGCTGCCCTGCCACATCACCAAAAAGTCGTGGACCTTGGCCATTCAGTGCTATTTCCTTTCCTCTGCCTATTTGTTCATTTCCGAGTCGTTTTCAGTGTTCGTCGTCTCCAATACTGGGTTATCGCCCGCCAGCATCCCGTTATTGGCTCGAGCAAACTGCCTTACAATGACTTTTTTGCAAAGGGTCTCGCCTGTGGTTTTTGACTGCCTCTAGCCAATAACATCTTGCCCAAGGGAAAAACTGGCCTCCACTCTGACACCTTGTGGTATGATGGAGAATATGGCGCGTGCCACATTGGAGAGATTGGCGTACTTTGAGGGCGTCTCCTGCTGTTGACGCCACCAGTCGGTTATGTCCGGTATCCAAAATGTACTGCTAATCGCTATTGGGTCGGAGTAGTAATCATTAAGATTTGAATTAATTTGCCCCCAGTTCTATGGTGCTTCAGGTGGGGAATTCAAATAGAACCTGGTGGTGGTCAATCAGCGAGCTGCACAATCGCTTCGTCCGGGTGTCGTCTCGGCCACATTGTTAGGCATTAGGTATTATTCATCATTGCTGGACAAATCATATGGATCAAAGGATGATTGACAGGATCCAGAAGCCGTTGCAGAGGGGACAAAATTGCTGCTCGGTAAGCAGTCGATTTTATTGACCGGCACAGGTTGATGTTTTGCACCGTATTCATTCTCCACGTACTTCAGAAAGGCCTCTTGGTATTGGGTAGTATAGAATGTCTCGTCCTCAGGATTACTATCCATTCCCTTGTCCCACTTTCTAAACAATCACAACTTCCAGAAAGGATCGAGGATATGTGCAGAAATAAGAAGCATGCCCGTTGTTGGAGTCACTTCAGCGTAGTATTTGGACAGCTTCTGTCATGCTAACTTCACAGCCAAGAACAAGTCTTCCTTCCATGGAGTCTTCTTTTTGGCCAAAGCATGCATCACACCATCCATGTGATCGAACATGTTATTGCATACTGTAATGACATGATGCAATGTGACTGTATGCCTCTTCGACATCCACAGGGTCCAATATCAAAATGGCCTCAATACTTCCATGACATACTTCACAATGGTCCATTCATCTTGAGTTGTAAAAAGGGGCCGGTAATCACTGTATTTTGGATTTTGGAGCCACCCGCCTGTGAATTCCCTTAAACGGTAGACAGGCTTGGGCAACTCCAGTGTTGAGTCCCAACGTGTCTTCACATCCATAATCGGAAGTACCGCAATGCGAACTTTGGCTTTTTGACAGTCAATGAACTAGTTTCGGCGACCAGGTGTTAGCATGATCAATACTGCAAGCATTCTCTGCTATATGAATGTCAGTTTCAGGACTTGCAAAATATCATGAAATATGTACTTTCTCAATTATCTTCGCTAAACCTGGTCTCATGGCCGACATCTCGTTTATTCTAGCATTGCCCCCTTTTCGAAGTCATTAACTCTTTCCGATGTCTATACTTTTGATTTTCTCCAAATTGCTAATCGCGCTCATGGGCTTCCCAAGATTTGGTGCTGCCTTTTACACCAAGACTGCTCATGAATACACCTAAAGCCAGCTGTTTGACGTGCGCCATGCATGGTATATGGTTCCTCAATGCAGGCCACTCGATTCCAGAGGCCTCGAGTATTGATTGCAGCTCACGTGTCATCAAGTAATTTGAGAAAGCATTATCAGTCGTAATACCAAGCAAACGGCCATTGGTAAGCTCAAAACGATCAAGCACATCATTCAAATGTATGGTTAGCCTTGCTCCAGTATGTTGGCCCTTGACCTGTCATTTTTAATTAGCTTTCAAAAGGGGAAAAGAATTAGTCATCAGCCTCATTGAAAGCGAGTTGAACTTCATGTAATGCCCAATTTCAATCCATATAGTAAACAATGACCAACGTTATAGCTTGTTTGTTCGTTGAGGTCCATCAGTCTAAAGCTAAACTAACTTTATTTCATGATGGCAACTGCTTCTTAATTGCATCCACAGTCAGGGCGTATTCCCTCTGGCAAATGTTGCTAAGGGTCGTAGCGGATGGCCATACTAGGTCATGACATAATGCTTTATATAACCGTCGTGTCTCCAGATTCGATATAGCATTCCATGGAATGTGAGCTGAAACAATTCCTAACATGAGGTAGCGCTTCCACGTGTCTTGGTGATATTCCGAAGTTTCAAAGTCTTTAGCTGCCAGTTTGGAACGTTTTGTCTGTCATTTCGGTCAATATGGAATACACTGGACATCAAATATGATTTGACTCTGCGAATATACTATTGTGATTCCTCGACTTCCATGCCTCTTCAGGATGGCCAATGCTATTTCATCGACCGTCGAACTGGTCAATTCAGTAACCTCCGACTCTGTTAATTCGTTTAACTTCGTGATGTGAGCTTTTGCCAGCAAGTGTTTCACCATTGAGCTGGTCCCATGTTCTGATGGATGGCGAAGAACTTGATGATAAATGATACATATGATGCCAGGGCTACCTGTCTCCTCAATTCCACAGTGTAAATAAAATCGCCACGAAGGCGTATGTCGAGAATTATTCCAGACAATAGGCCGCGTCAAGCCTACATTCATTGAAGCCCACCAAGCATCGAATATGATTTGCAAAGTAAGTTCACTCAAATCACGACTAAAGACAAGTTCATTTTTGGAAGAGATCATAACCTCGAGCAAAGAGGTGTTCAAAGATTTTGAATCCAACATGGCGGTAACAATTAGATAGCTGGATAATTCAACTCGGAAGACTGCCGAAAGTAACGTTACAGTAGAGCAGACTGTGGGTTCCTAAATATTGACTCCACAATGACAAGCAAAAAAATCAGATCTGTAAGACATTGCATGCATATTTGTGAAGTTGTATACAAGGACAGATGGCAAACACTGACAGTGTAAAACTCGATTTAGAAACAGCACAATGCAGTTCGTTGCTGTGTAGGGTACTGAGCCTCCAAACAAATTGTTGACGCTCTGTGGGCGCTCAATTGTAGAAGGCGGATGCGATATTGTCACCAGCATTTTAGCCAATAAAGGCTGCCGATAGGTTTATGGTGGTTATCTGCGTTCTATTGCCGTTAGATTATCCAAGATGCAAGATCAAAAATTGTTGACGCTCCATTGACACTCTGTTGATGTTCATTTTGGGGCATGGTTACAACCTTTTCACAAGCATTGTTGCAAGGTAAGGTGGCCGATAGTTCAATTATGAATCAATAATGTCGCACACCCCCTTGATTTTCCAAGATGCAAGGCCTAAAATCGTTGACACTCCATTGACGCTCATTTTTGAAGCATAGTGACGATGTCGTGGAAAGCAGTTTTGCCTAGAAAGGCAGCGGATAGTTCGATTATGGCTTAATGTCGCTGCACAGCCCTTCCATTTTCCAGGATGCAAGGCCACAAGTCATTGACACTCCTTTGACGCTCATTTTTAGGACATAGTAGCGATGTTGTCGCAACTCCTTTCGCCTAGAAAGGAGGCTGATAGTTCGATCATGGCTTAATGTTGTTGCACAGCCCTTGCATCTTCCGCGATGCAAGGCCAAAAGTTGTTGATGCTCCATTGATGCTGATTGTTAGAACATAGTACCGATGTTGTCGCAACTCTTTTCGCCTAGAAAGGCGGCCGATAGTACGATTATGGCTAAATGTCGCTGCACAGCCCTTGCATTTTCCAAGATACAAAGCCAAAACCGTTGATGCTCCATTGACGTTCATATTTAGGATATAGTAGCGATGTTGTCGCAACTGTTTTCGCATAGAAAGGCGGCCGAGAGTTTGATTATGGATTAACATTGCCGCACAGCCCTCGCATTTTCTATGATACAAGGCCAAAAGTCGTTGATGCTCTGTTGACGCTCATTTTTAGGACATAGTAGCGATGTTGCCATAATCATATTTGCCTAGAAAGGCGGCCGATAGTTCGATTATGAGTTAATGTCACCATGCAGCCCTCTGGATTTTCCATAATGCAATGCCAAAAATCGTTGACGATCCGTTGACAGTTCTTTGACGCTCAATTTTAGGATATGGCAACCAGCATGTTATTTGCCTTTTTTGATATAGCGTCGACCAGTAAATTCACTTTTAAAGGATGTGACAATGCAACCCTTTGATTGCCGAATGTGAAAGACTAAAGATTGTGGACATTCTGTTGATGCTCACATTAATCACATTGAAACAGCCTTTGTACACTCAATAATTGTATGCAACTAATGATATACGTATTATTGACATTGAATATTGCGTTTGTATGTATTATCGTTTGCATCCAGCAGTTTTGTTATCTCTCAATTACTAATCAACTGCTATCCACGCTATCTGAGTGAGTGATGACGTGGACCTATCACATTCCCGCACTTTCGGCCGGCAATTTGCGGCATGTAGATCATTTCACAAGTTTTTGATAAATACAGCTTGACTTCCTCACCTTTCCATATCCAGCTCCTTCTCCTCACTTTCCATGACATACCATAAGCAATTTCAATTATGTCAACCATGGGCATGAGATCTGTACGGAGAGTTATGCAGTTGGATACATGGATGAATATGACATGAGGGTCGTCGTCAAGACAGATTCATCTTGAGCACTGACCGCTATTTCTATGACACGTATGATATCACTGACTTAAATTTTGTTAGTATATTTCGTCACTAATTTAGCTTTTGCTCTGTCGCTTAACAGTCACCTGCAGATAGAAATCGAATGTTTTGGCCATTTTTCCGCCTGATTTGAATTCTAGAACTTTCACATGGTGTGTTCGACCCTTGCACATGCACAGACAAATTATCATGTCTCACAATTAGGTCACAGAAATCAAGAAAAAGCTGACACTTAGCAAAATTGGTAAACACATTGCTTTTCACAAAGATATGACGTCAAAAATAACAGCTTGCCTATCTATTCCTCCGCAAACGCAGGAGCTGTCACCATGTCTTCATCCGAATCCGAAATCTATATGGTGATTAGCTGGAGGCTATATGCAGGGGTAAAAGCTTACTGGTTCATCAGGCTTTGCTTTCAGCAATGGTGGTGTATCACGCTCTGCGGCGGGCTCAAGACCGGATATGCTTGTGTTCGACTGCAGCTTCATCGAACCTAGCGTCATATGACTACTTCCTGGTCAAGAAGTCCCTTGCGGCATTGGCGATATTCCGGGCACAATCTCAAGACACTCCATACGCTCTCCAAATGTTGTCGGTGCAGGCGCCGAAGCATCATCATCCGTTTGCGGTTGAACAACGGCTGGAACCATCAATTCGGATGAGCCGTACTTCTTATCTTTTTCACGCAAGTAGTCGGCTGCATTCTCCCATCCCAGTTGTGTCAATTTGTGAAGCTTCATCTGCTTCTGCCGAAACCTCTCTATGCGCTGCTGTACCGTATTGGTGATTGTGCCCATCACCCAGCCAGGTTCATCATCTTCACTCAGCTTGCCCTGCTCTGTCTCTTCATCATCCTCATCTTCTCCATCCTCCCCCTTGTCGGAACTTGCGAGATCACTCAGACTGTCTCCAATAGCAACCATCATCTTGTGAAAAGTCTTTTCGGGCTCTCTGTTTGTCAATCCCGCCATTTCAGCAGCCGTCATATCTTCCTGCTCTTGCTGAACCTCTGCCTCTGCGCCTTCAACTCACTTTCTTGCCCCAGCGGTTTCTCTCTCAACATAATCCTCAATCCATTGCTCTTTCTCTTCATTGCTTAAGAAGTGCATTTCTCATCATCTCTCCACCACAAGCTTCTTTTTGGATCTTAAGCTGCGCAATGCTCCAAGGGCTCGGACTCTTTCTGCCTCCAAGCCGCTCTTTCCTTCATTTGCTTGATGAAGTTGTTGGGTAGACCGCTTTGTTGATTTGCCGTATCTGCCTGCCGGAATTGGCAAAAAGTTCTTTTTCGGAGCATTAACCATCGTAGTTTGTGTTTTCTTTGTTATTGGGTGAGATGTTGGAAAATAGTACAAGCAAGTGGCTCTGAAACAAAAAGGATAACACTCAAGGTGAAATTAACAATAGTCCAGATAAGATATTTCAGCAGCTTAGATTTATATTATACACTTCTGTTCTTTATTAGTGTGAACCATTGAATAGAAATAGGTCAGTGGCCAGGTACAGACATTCCATTCTACACCAGAATTTGGAATATCAACCCCATTTCTTCCTAGGTGATATACAATTTAATACTGTGCTATTTTATTTTGTAACAAAATGAATTGCTGTCAAGTAGAGTTAGCTTATGTCTTAATCAATTTAACTGGTCCGGGTTTGAGTTGAAACTGGAACAGGACTGTGGAAATGTCTTTTACCACACAAAAAACCCTGATCATTGCCTTTGGGCCAGTTTCCCTACCAACAACCCACCTTTACATACCTACAACTCTGGCGCCAATTAAGTTATTGGGTTCTCATTGTATCATGACATGATCTGTATGTAAAGTGTGCAGTGTAATGTGCTCTTTCACATTCAAGTCTCAGACATGCAATCACATCAATATCCATAGTGCCGTTGTGGAAATTACGTGATTTTGGCGCAATAGCGCAGCGGGGTCGGGGACACCGAGCTTTTTTTTATCTGGTACATGTACTATGTACCCCACTTTTCCTACGCAATTTTTACCTCGGCGCTGACTAAGGCTAACTATACCGGACCCTCTCTGAGCGGACAAAAAGCCGCAGATTTTGGCATCCGTTATAGCCAGGTCTGACTGTACTTGAGACGCAAAGTCAAGCCAGCGAATGTAGAACGTAACAAGTGTAGAGGCAGGATGTGTGCCACATGCGCATCTGCAGCTGCACGAGGCAGGAAGCACGGCACGGACCGAGGGAAGCAGGGGACGATTGGACAATCCTAGAACGGACTCCCTCGATGGCTGGTGACAGTAACCAATATATGTACCTGTGTTAGTTCTCTATTACTGAAGGTATGCGCTAGCTTCGCAAGCTTCGCTGATGGTGGCGCTTGCATGGTTCGTGCATCTCAAACCTTTCTCCCTACCCGTGTACTTATCTCACTCAAGCTCTGGTAGAACAGTGCCCACATGCCTTTTTCATTCGACCAGTACTGGGGAACGTACATATACACCTGATTTACAGCCACTGAGGAATCTCTCGTTAGTTGAAGGGTGGGGTAGAATATGGGAAGCTCGTGAACCAGCCCCTAATTTCGCGCGCTCAGAGAGGCCGGGATCGCGCTTTACGGTAAAATACGATATTACCTTAACTCTGTGCCATCCCTTGACTCCTCACTACAACACGATATCACAGATAAGGCCTCCGGCAGAGATTTTTCATTCGGGTCTTCAACAACATTTTTGTTCCTTCACGAACGCTTGACCTCGCTCAAGATTCCCGCCCCCGCAGAGACCTTTGGTCCGGTCGGTGAACCTGTACTTCTCGGTAGAGGCACGCAATTCTCCGTCTATCGAGAAAAATGGTTCTATTCAATCTCACAGTCTGACGCCACCAATCGCGGGCAAAACACCAATTACATGCTTAAAGATGTAGCCGTAAAATACCCCTGCATCCACCTTGATGCAACTCCAAAACTGGATCTTGCGGATCCAAAGATCAGACATCATCTCCACGACATCTATTTAGAGATTCTGGCTCTCTTGATTCCTTCGCTCCGGAGTCACCGGAATATTGTACAGCTGTTCGCTTGGAGAAATAGTTCTGAGAATTGGCATTTTGCTCCAAGCCTGGTTTTAGAATTGGCGAAAGGCGACTTGCGAGATATCTTAACCAGTGCCGAAAATCTTCGTTTGCGAGATAAATACCAGCTCTGCCGAAATATTGGCGCTGGGCTAGATGCTTTGCACAAAAATGCCATTATCCATGGTGATTTGAAACCGAGGAATATTCTTGTGTTTGAAGAGAACGGACAGTGTCTAGTGAAGTTAGCAGATTTTGGACTTGCAGTAGAGGCGTCGTTGACTGAGTTGGTTAAAGCTGGGGGTGGAACTCCAGGTTGGCAGGCTCCAGAAGTTAGGGATGGAGTGATGATGGAGAGCCGGGAACTATTCAAGACTGATAATTACACTTTTGGCCTCTTGATATGGAGCACATTGATTCTTGGTGCTGTAGTGCCACCGAATGATAGGACTAAGAACGCTATTGAGGAGTCTTTTGGGAAATTTGAAGCTGAACTTCCACAACCATTCCTTGACAAAGCTGTTCCAGCTGTTCAGTGGCTACTACAACCAATAGCAAAAGATCGACCAGTAGAGGTCGATGGGCTACTAGATAATGAACTCGAAGATTTTGTTTCTAGAGATCGGTGTGTATCTATTTCCTAACTAATTGAGAAGTGATCGTGATATTTATTGCAAGCCTTCCCAGCAGGACAAACAACAAAGAACCCGAATATGCTTGGGACAGTGAAGACTTGACTTCCCAAGGTATCCCCGAAACATCAGAGATACCAACCTTCAACTGGGAACTTCCCAGAGCCAGCGGTCATCATAGTGCGCATCTAAAGTCATCTTTCGACCGTCAGCCATCCGATGTTTCCGCCGAACTTGCATTCGCCTTATTTCTCAAAGAAACAGAGTATTAGTCTATTCGTCCAGAGCCGAAGAGGAAGTCGCACATCTTAGCCTTCTCGCCCACTCCGCCCAACTTGATTATGCACCTACCCAGGTGGTTTTCTCTCGTGTACACCAGTTTCTGCAGGAACAATACCCGAAAAATTCCAAGCCTCTATAATACAGTGGCTCAGCAGAGGGGTTTCGACGGGAAGCTGGATTGCAGGGCAAGAGTTAAAGTCACTGGACTCCACGGCGTATACGGCTGCCATGAACGACTTTCGAGCCAAAGGCGGATATAGTGCCTTCTATTCTCCAATGGAACGAACTGCGTTACCACCCCTTGATGCTTGCGTTGATGTCAATGTAACTGTCAATCCCCGACAGGACCAGTCGATTCATTGCATAGCTGCCATGAGCAATACCGAGAGTCTACAACGCCTTATTGAACGCCCCGGTATAAATTTAAACATCCAAAACGAGCGGGGCGAGACTATATAAGGCGTATATGGCCGGGTCATCCGAAAACGCAGAAGCACTCCTTCAATGGGGTGCAGATCCATCTGTTCCTGAGAAGAGCGCAAATGTCACCTGCCTCCATTGGATTTTCTGTTTTCCCTCGGACCGCATAGTGGTGCTTGCCCGGCTTTTGGTACAACACGGGACCGATATCAATGCCCTAGCTGTGCGAGCAACCCCTTCCTTCCATTACCATTTCTGGTTTTCAGCAGGAACGCCCTTTCACTGGGCAGTCTTAGTGGGGTGCTACTCGGCCATGCAAAGCCTCTACAACCTAGGTACAGATGCCTCCATTCGTGATACGTCAGATCCATACAGATATCTTCTTGATGTCCGGCTCGAAACAGAATTCGGCGGTCCGGATAATACAGCATACAGCGTTCCTAGGCAGCAGACGATGGTATTGAATGTTGTAAATGTGGCTGCTCTTGCTCATGATCACCTTGTGTTGGGTTTTTTCATTAAACATGGTCTTCGTAGTCGCGATCTAGGCGCTGACGAGGAAGGATACTTTCCATTCCATCGACTGAATGATGGAGACACCGGTTACACCAGTTCTGGTATCGCATTTCGAACCACACTTTTTCGTGGGGACCCCAAGGATCAACGACATGCGCTATTGCACACTATCCAAACCCTCCAAAAGCTCGGGTTCGATATCAATGCACTCACCAGCCCTCAAGATCCCCTTGTACAAGGCCGTAGCCCGCTCATGGAAGCTGTCAGCGCAGGAAAAATCGATGTTGTGACGGCGCTGTTGGAACAAGAGGACAGTATCGATCTAAACATCGCCAATGAAGTCGGAAAGACAGCACTCATGAGCCTCTCAACTCGAATGACAGCAAACGATTTCGACTTGCACAAAACCACTACGGAGATCGTAAAGCTATTGCTCGCAACCGGGAAAATCGACATCCGCGCCACCGATATCGACGGCGACATTGCACTTCTTGGAGCTGCGGCTGGCGGCCACTTCCAGGTTTCATTGATATTGTTAGAGAATGGAGCCGACATATCAGTTCGAGTCAGCAATCCAGCACGAGTCGAAGTAGGCATGAGCGTCATTGCCTATCTCCTCAGAAAAGAAATGTGTGTCGGCCCGGCCAGTTTGGTGCAACTAGAATTCTTGGAAACCATCCTTAAAAACCACGTCTTTGCTATTTCAGATTAGCAGAAGAAATCCGAAGTAATGGAAAGAGCGGACGCACAGGGAGGGAGTCTGTTGCACTATGCAGCAGCTTCGGGACTTCCGACGGTTGTTGAGCTGTTGTTGCAAAATGGAGCTGTGGTTGATGCACTACAGCAGTCGAAGACGGCAGTGAGAACTGGTGTTCCGGATGGGATAACCCCGCTAGAGGCTGCCGAGGAGGGAAGGAGTTTTCAGGAAAGATTAAGTGGAGGTTGAGTAAGAGAGGTGAGTGTTTCGTTCTTTGGTTTGGCGCTAGATGTGGGCTGATGGGTGTGCAGAGTTGGCAGAGATTTACGAACAGTATGATAAAACAATAGAGCTGTTAAGATAGGCGATAGAAGGTAGGTTGAGTAGCGGGGAATGAGAAATGGTTTGAATAGCTGGCTCTTGGTGTTTGTGTTGTACACTTAAGGGTTCAAATTGCGGGCGAGGACTGGGGAGATAAGGTGCTGTAGCCGGTCAATAGGTTCGTAGGATTCTGCTACGGAAAGGAGAAACCTGAGAAGACATGCAAGAATCAGTATGCTCAGTGTTCCCAACGGGCCCGGTCGACCGGCAGGCGATCTGCAGGCCGCAAACGGGCTAAACCCGGCAGCGGTCCGGCTTTACCTGTAAATGCCAGCGGCATTTATGAATACCTGTGAATGCCGATAGTTATTATGAATGCCTCTGAATGTCGGTGCCCAGCAGTATATACCGCGGTATATACCGGTGTGAAAGCGGGCGGTATTCATAAATATCTAGGAATATTTACAAACCCGTGAATATATATAAATACCAGCAGTATTTATGAATACCTGTAAATGCCGGTGGTATTTACAGTGCCGGCCGGTATTTACAACTTTATAAACTGCCTGGTGAAAAGTCGCCGATTCTTAATCCGGCCGGGCAGCATATCTGAATCCCATAAACCGGCCAAGCTTCTGTCATGCCGCACCCGTTTGGCCGCTTGGGAGCACTGAGTACGCTCAAAATAACACATACAACTGAGTGCTGAGATTAGCGGGTGCTAAAAACGCCGGCGCTGTAAACGTCGGGTGTGGGACACTGGCTTCGAAACTTTCAGTGCTACAAACACAGATTATAAACCTGTAGTACTCAGTTGGTGCTGTAAACACTGAGTCCGCAGGCTTGAAACTTGTAGTGTTATAAACACTAATGCTTGCAGGCTCAAAACCTGAGATCACTCTTTTGCTCTTGAAGGCTTTTGCCTCCAACCACTCAATTCTGACAAAACGAATAACGCTATGGACTTTTCTCAGAAGTTATATCAGAACTTCAGATTACCATGACTGAAATCAATGCATACATATACAGCAACATTACTGACTGAGCACGTTCTTAGAAACACCAGGTTCGAAGCCTGCAGTACAGTAAACACTAAGGTAACAGGCACGAAACCTACATGCTCAATCCGCGCTGTAAACATTGATTTACACATAGTGATAGAGAAGAGTAGACCAGACAATTCTTGCAGGTTCGCGTCGCCCAGAAATAAACGAAGTATAACGCAAATCCAGGCGTCGAGTTCCCCCGGCAAAGAAGCTCGAGATGCAGAAACCGGCAAGATCACGAATGAATCCATTTTCAAAGCTATATCTACCTTGGACACGGAGGAGTATATGATTCACCGTGCTACGTCTGGGTCGGACGGGTTGTGAGATTTCAACATGATTATTCCATTTCCACCATTTCCACCAGGGAACCAACCGGAGTAGGGATTCAGCTGAAAGGAAAGAACGTCCACCAACCCCGACAATCTTAGCTCAACTGCCCACTGATGGCTCCAATACCAACCCCGTCCAGTGCCGCCGCCAACACGAACGCCTTCCCCGTAGCATAACCACCCCAGTCTCTGCGCCCGTCGATGAATGTTTGCTGTCCGCAGGCAGTCCACAAACCCAAACTTTATCCATCGCCATCTCGACCGTCTCCACTCAATAGCATCCTTCCGTCCGGCGTGAAAGCCGCGGTTGGAAGTATCTCTAGGCCACATTTATTAACCCGGCCAAAGGCAAATCTCATTCCCGCCAGGTCATTGGCCTGGATGGGTAAACTCTAACGTTAACCTTAAATCTTGACTGTCTAGACTACAGCAAGCGAGCGTTCCCATTCCAACGACCGGCCCCCGAATTGGGAGGTCTATGAGCAAGAAGCACACTTTGTTGTTTGCCAGTCATTAAAAAGAAATTTAAGCTTCAGCCTTATGATTCGGTGGGTATCACTCGACACCCACAAGCCAAACCTTAAACCAGCCCGTCCAGACACTGGACTCACGTTCCGCAGACATGTTAGGGAGCGTGAACAAAAAGATATCGTCAGCGACAGGGTTCGAACCTGCGCGCGCGAACGCATGAGATATCCAGAACTTGTTTGGGTTCAAGTCTCACTCCTTAACCACTCGGACACACTGACCTTGGATAATTAAAGTTACTTAAGATTCTAAATCAAACATTGATAATAAGCGTAGTATATCGTACAAACTCTATTGGTACTATAGTAGTTTTACTAGTAGAATTCTACTAGTATGAACAAGGCTGAAAGTAAAAAACACTAATAATGCGACTGACTACAGTCCTTCACATATAATCACTCGCGAAACTGCAACGATCCCATTACACCATAAAAACCCCGTGCGTGAGTACTGATAGCGAAGCGAAACCCCCCGATACACAATCTCCCAGACACCTCGCAATCGGCCGAAATCTCACCATCAGAATCCGTCAGCAAACAAACCCCAATTGCCGAACCCACGAAACTTGCTTTCAACTCCCTAGCCTGAGGCAACACGATATCCAAAAACCTTATTTGGCGTGGTGCAGGAGAGATTGGGTAAACGCATCTTGCATCAATTCTGAAATGGGCACGTAAACGCGTCTCGCATGAGCAATCCTGATAATAAGGTCGTAAACGCCTTGCATCTTGCCTCAGCCCTCGCCATTATCAGTTAAGATACCGCTATCAATAGTCCAAATGCAAAGTCATCCCAGACCAGCTCATCCCGACTCCAACCGCCGCCGCTGCTGGTGCTGCTGCTTGCTGGACTGCTGGCGAACTACCCAAGTGTTCGGCATACCACGGCGAGAACGCCCTGCATCGTTGCGGACCGAATTCAAACGACCAGCTGGAGCGCAGTGCAGCGACGACAGCGGTAACGGCGGATCATGCTAAAGTACCTGCCTTACGTTGCAGATCTGATAGCGTAGTGCACCATTGGCACCAGCCCGTCGGTTTCCGAAGGCAAAACAAACCTCGAGAGTCCAGGGACGCAAGATCGTGGATAAGTACCCAGATCTGGTTCTCGGTGGGACAGTGGTGGGGGAGGGCGAAACAATGCAGTTATATGTTCCTTCCCTCCAAGTTTCACTCGTCGGCGTACAAACGGACCAAAAGCGTTTCGCGGTAAGCCCGGTATCTCTCGCTTTCATCAATGTTTCTGTTTTTGGCTCGGAACGCGAGCCTTTCCCTGACGCCGATCAGAAGCTTAAACCCTCTCTCCCCCGTTTTCTTTTTTCCCACTGCCCATCCTGCTAGAGGCCTAGAGATTAGATCCTCTTGCCGATCACAGTTACTTGCACATGCTGCGGTTCTGTGGTATACCCCACATGCACACCACTTTGTCACGATCTCGATTGGAGTCAAAAGCAAAGGGGTGGATGGGGGAATACGGTACCGGGATACCGTGACCGGAATTATTTGCTTCTTCTGTGCGTGCGGGGAAACGGACTTGGGGTATATAAGGAGGGGGTGCAATTGGGGATTGACATACTTAGTTTGCATGTGGGGTGCGGGGTGCGGGGAGAATTAAAGTGCCGCGCACTCTGGCTGCGAAGATGACGGTATCGATGTCGCGTATGATTCCACTCGTCGCCGGAGTGAGAAGACGTGAAGCGATGTACCGGAACCAGTACCATTTGCCGGCGCCACTCGTGCCAGGGGAATGTATCGCGACTTGTCCGCAGCGAGCGAGCGAGCGCGCAGAGAAAAATAGCCACAGACAAGACAACTCGGGGAAGAAGGGATTTTGCATGATGCATATACAGAGCCGTCCCTTGCCTTGCCCTGTCTGTCCTGCCCGCCCTCCACACTCGCCTCTGAGACTCGTCTCAGAAAAACAGCAGAGTACGTAAAAACGGCAGCATGACAGCAAAGCAGCAGCATGCCCGCTGTCGCATCCATCGCTTGGAATCGGGATCTTCCGGAAAGGAGCTGTGTGGAGCGCTGAGCGTCTCCGCATCTCCAGAACCCTACCTGCCTGGTGGGGGACTTCGCATGGTGGGTGACCGATCAAGCAGCAGAAAAAAACCGTCAAAGGCGATCGAGATTTCTGACCTGCATCGCACCGCCCACACAGACACACACACATCCACATCCAAAGTCCCGGCCCCAGGCGTTGCTCGCGTTGCGTTGCGTTTCGCGATCGATTCGATCGGCTGCCTTATCTAAACACTGTAGAGCAAACGAAACGCTTCACTGTTCTGGCTGCACGTTTCGTTTCTGTTCCTCAGGTAGATGGGAGCTTTGTTTCACGAACTTTCCATTTTCTGTCGACCCGAGCAGAACTCAGAAAAGGGCGTGAGCGACCTGTGTGGAGGAATGCGGCGGAGGGCACCATTCCCTCCCGTAGTAAATAGGGCAGCTGCACCCGAGCAACGCCTGAGCGCGCGCCTCACTCACCTCCACCACCACAAACCCCGTCGTAAACATTGTCGCCCGGCCCCGTTTTGGGCAACCGCAAGCAAAGCTCCCAAAACCAGCTGGTTAAACCCCTTCGGCCTGCCAGGGATAGCTGCGCTGGCTTCCACAAGGCTTCTCTGAGGCTTCCGCCCGCCAAAAAAAATTGGGTGGTGTTAAGTGCCATACCTAAGGCAAGGGAGTCGAGCAAGATAACGGAACCCAGCGAGCAAGCTGCACTGGCGAACGCGATGTCACACCCCCTCGCCCTCCGCAACCACACCCCTTTCCTTAATATTTCTGCTTTACCCCACCTTTTCCCACATGTTTTGGGTTTTCTCAGGAGATGTGTCGTGTGGGGCTGCGGTGACTATCATATCATCGGTCATGATACACCTGTTGATTTCCGGAAGACTTGGGCCGTGAGATATTCCTCCTTGGAACCGAACCAGGTGAGAAATGGGGGTGTCATTGTCATATCGTATATTTATACCGCGGTTTTAATGTTTCGTTTCTTCGTTTGCTCCCAGACCTCCGTTCGGTAGTTGAACAGAGCGAGATGATACTAAGTAATCTCGGGCGATCTGCTATTTTGTGGAGTATGGCCAGTTACACAAGTCTACAAGTCGTAGGATAACTCCAGATATGATAGCTGCCCCACAAATTACCACGAGATGCGGTGTGATGCTGTTACATGTGAGTCCACCACAGTACCAAAGCTCCATATTGGGGCTTTTTACAAACATGTACGGTTCGAATAGAATCAGTTCAATTTGTGTTCTATCAGTATTAAGATGATTACCACCACCGCCCTGCTATTCTTACACAAAACCATCACCCCTAGCAAAGAAAACAAATCGCACGGTATGAAATTGGGATATCCTGCTTAGTCCTGCGCCTTCTATAACAAATGTTCCTCAGTGATAAACGATAGCTATGATTACGCGAAAAAAACCCCGACAAAATGAAATGATTGGAGAAAAAAGAGATGAGATGCTCCCAGATATCAAATAAATAAAAAGAAAACGCCATCGTAGTCCAAACTCAACAAGATGGAAAAAAAATACCCTTCTATCGCCGAACCAAACCAGACCCCCCCCCCCTTCAGAAACCAAAATGAGCCCGCTTGAAACCTGAAAATGATAAAAAAAATACCCATAAATGAAACTCGTGTGCCATTTTTATATCCGCTCCGCCAAATCACCACCGGCTATGCTGTTATTCGAGGACGAAGAAGTCGACGAAAAGCCCAGACTGCCACCGTTCAACAGGTCGTGGACCGCAACTCGAGGCAAGGGGGGGACGGGCAATTTTCGTTGGGCACCGTCCGGCCGGTTGATGATATCACCCAATCTCATACCACCTGAAACTTGCGAGTGAGTAGGCGGGCCACCAGCGTTATACGGATCCGCAATTTCCATCGGTGCAAGAGCCGGTATGTGTCGCAACGACAGGTGCCTAATACTCGGCAGCTGCATACTGTAGTCAAAGTCTCGAGGATAGAGCCGGGGAGAATGAGCTGGCGTGGCGAGTGGCGTGCTCTCGGGAGTTGGAGAGCAAGAGTCATGCGAGAACGTTGGCGACGATGGTGCCGTGGAAACCGGGGAGCTGGGGCGGGACTTTTTGACCGACCGATGGGAGACATATGGGTCATCGTCCTCATGTGAATGAGAACGCGACATGGGCTGACCGTGCGAATGCGTGAGCGGAGGAAGCTGATTACGATTGCTGTAGTAGGGGTGTCTTTCTCGCTCCAACTGCTGCGATGCGGTCTGTGCCAATATGCTCAAATCCAATTGCCCCTGATGGCCATTTGTAAGCGAGGGACTACTCATGGTCCTCCCAAACGGCGAGAGCGTAGAATAAAAAGTTGGCGTATGAACTCCGTGGTAAGAATGTGGAGGCGAGACGTTTGGAGAGCTGACATGCGAAGGCGGTGCGGATTTTGAGATGATTTTCGGAGGCGGAGGCATCATCCTACCAGAAGAATGTTCCAGCGGATGTGGTGCACTATGGCTAGCTGCCGCCAATGCAGCAGCTTGCTGATTTTTGTTGCTTCTTCGCGAGTTTGGGTTTGTATGAATGCGTGAATGCCGAGTCAACTCGTCCGACCTGCTAAATCTTTTGGTGCATCCGGGGAAGGTGCATGCGTGAGGTTTTTCCCCTGTATGTGTTCTGATGTGACGAGTCTGATGCTCGAGACGGTGAAAAGCCTTCTCACACAGAGGACACTTGTAAGGACGGGGGAGTTCAGTCCTTTGATCCTGCATGGGATCATGCTGCATTCCCATTGGAGACATCATTGCACTCAGGTTGCTATGGTTCATGGCGGAAAGTCGTCCGTGGTCCTGGAAAGACATCGGCCAATGGAGTGCTTGTGGTGGTGGTGGTGGAAATGCGGACTGTTGGTTTTGGGCTCGAGATATATGCTGCTGTTGGTGCTGCGGTGACAGGGACAATGAAGGAATACTCGTCGATGAGGCTGAGCGTTGCATGAACGGGTGGCGACGACAGTCTCGGTGGCGATGTTGTTGATAGTGGTGGTAGTGATGGTGGTGGTGGCAGTAGTTGTGTTGCTGTTGTTAATGCGAGTGTTTTGGCTGTTTTGGTGGATGCTGGTGATTCAAGGAGGAAACCACACGACGTAATCACGGACGGGTGTGGAGAAAGTGGTAGTGTGGAGGCGGCGGGGTTTCTTATAGTCTGGGTCTGCGAATTTGTGCGTGGGGGTACACCAAACAAAGGGAAAGGGGGCCGTGAAGCGCGCTGCCTATCCCTGGCGGAGAAGGGGTCGTAAGGTGGTGACACAAGAGCTGATTGTTGCAAGGCCGTGTCGGCAATCTATGGCCGAGTAGAACGTTTGTGGAGTAACAACACACTATTACTGTGGGGGGGTGGGGAAAGACGAGGGGACGGCGGCGAGGAAATCGACAGCTAGTAAATGCCAGCGTTGCTGCTGCTGCTGCTGTTTCTCGATGTCCGATTGTAGATGATGCCGAGTGTCTAAAAAAATAGATTACAGATTGCGTATCGAGTTTCTGGGTTTTGGGTGGCTTTCGAGTGCAGCGGCGAACGACAGCGGAATGAATATGAATCGTGAGGTAACGCTGGTGTGGTGTGGTGTGTACTGTGTACTGTACTGCGGGCTCGCCAGTGTGTACAAAATATACAAAATATATGAAAACAAGCAGATTTCTTGGCAGCTGATCCCTTGTTTGTTGATATGTAATGAAATATGGGGAAGGCGAGAATGGGATGCGAGAATGGGAAGGCGAGGGAGGAAAGTGAAAGAAGAGGGCGAGGGCAAGGGGCGCCGAGATTTGGAGCAGCGTGGAGTGATTTCGTTGACAGAAGGCGGTGCAAGAAAATTTGCTACTGCTTCTGCACAGCTGGTGGGATGTCGTTCTTGAGACTGCTGAGCGGCTAGCTGAAACCCCAGACACGACCGAAACCCTTCCGTTTCTGATCCAGGATGGATGAATAATAGATGCAGATGTCGATGTCGATGTGGATGTGCTGGCCGAATGTTTTGGCGCTTGCCTTGCTTGCTTGCCCTTTCTCAATGAAAAAGCTCCTTTCTGCAGGCACCGATGTAAAACTAATCAGCCGTCTTTCTTCCTTACTTCCTTACTTCCTTCCTTCTTCTTCCCCCATCCTTCCTCCACGTTGATTCGTTGCATGAAGGCTGACGTTTGGTGCTCGGCTTACCACTAGTTCCTGATGCGGAAAATAAAAATAAAATAAGTCGACGGTTGCCTGCTTTCAGGCTGTTGGGCTGGCAGTTGACTGGCGGCAGTGGAAATAACTACAATACGCAGATCAACGACGGCGGCGGCTGTTGCTTCGGCGTGACTGACTGACTGACTGGCTGTTTGGGTGAGACGTTTGGATTCCGAGGAATTGATTCTAACAATGACGGACGGGTTTGCTGAAAACGTGGGGGAAACGGTGACGAAGACGGGGGAAAGAATTGGCCTGGGGGACTCGCAAGACTTTATCTCTCATTGATAATCCTACTGTACCTATTTGCAGGCACAAACTTAGAGGATAACTAGCGACGCCGGCAAAAACTAGTGCTATTTTCTAGGTGCTTGAAAGTTGAAAACATCTATCCCGACAGTTCTTACGGGCGTGGGGAGAGTGACCGTGAATCCTCGGTACGATGGCGCATTTTGTCATCAGCCTTGCCGACTCCGCCTGTGGAACACCGTTTTGATGGCATGCAGACGCAGCTGGAGTAAGAAGTGCTGATAGGTCGCACGAAAAGGGGGCATCTAGATACAAACTACCGAATCTCGATGGAACGCCGAAAGTATGACTGACACCTGTACACATTCGACACCAGAATGTACAGTACGTATGCGATTAAACTTGGAGCTGGTGCTTGTACGATACAAGAGAGCACGCCTTGCGCAAATCCAACCACTTCTTGCATCGATCGACTCACTCTAGAGTTATCCGGGTCTCCCGCGGATTTCCCCAGAAAATCATTGGTGTTTTCGTCATCATTTTGAAGCGCCTGATTGACTCGCTTTATTCGCCCGGTCTCCCTGGTCATCTTACCACAGAAACTTTCTCATGAAAAACCCAAAGTCTTTCAACACTTTTCTCAGTTCATTCATCGGCACTGTCCACGATTTCAATAAACGCAGTTCATTCGTTGTAGATGCCAATTGAACTAGCACCTCCCGGCGTTGTCTCCGAAGCTACGTGTTATCGGAGCCTGGTTAGGAAACGCCGTTCCTTGATACAACGGTATTTCTTTCCTGGTGCCGGCTTACGGGACGTGGGGGGGCCAAAGTGCACTTGCGGCGAATGATGTGATATTTGCGGGGGGAGTGAGGCTGAGTCTTGAGGAATGATCGGGACTAATTCCGCGAGGCGCGAGGAAGTTCCTGCAGATGTTTCCCGTGCCACATCCCCACACATTATGCAAGATGGATCTCTGGGACGGTTTTGGGTTCAGACCAGGGGCCTACGGTGACCAAAATCGTGGCTACACAACATGTCGTCGATGGTATATGATATTAATGCCGTCCACAACCGGAAACTGGAGCTTTGGGTTGAATATACTGTACATATACTGATGCCTTACGCCTTTTAGATACCTCACTCCTGCAGCTGGGGATACATCCACACTGGGGGCCTAAGGAGATCTGTCCTGCATATAGGTATCGGGACCGCTTGTGGATTTACAACATTGAAAAGAATGCCGCGAATATCGAATACTTATTGCGACGTCAATATATAGTTAAGTGCATATATATATATATATATAACTCAACATCGTCTGAAACCTAAAGGCAAAGATATGGACATCCCACCTACCGAGCCATGATAAAACAAGTCCAACTTAGCACTCGTACAAAACCATTATACCAGCAGAAAAAGCGTACATTTGCTAAAAAAACAGAGAAGTGCCTCGGACCAAGGCGCGTAGGTACCCAGCGCCTCAACCCAGTTTCGGATACCTATACGCCGCATCCTAGCTTCCACAGCAGCAAGGCTCAACCCGCCCAATTCCCCTCATAGTCTCGGAACCATCCCCTTATATATAAATTTCCCCCGCAACGAGGCTCCGCTGGTCTAAATGGTAATATTTTCCCAAAACGGGTTCAAAAGCGCATTTAAAAATTATGAGAATGGGTAACTAGCCGCCCTCCAGCGTTTAACCAGCTCTCTCCCTCACCGCCGACGGTAGGATGTCTTTCAATCCAAGGAATGACCAGCGACTAAAGATCTTTGGAGACAGGAATGGTCTTTTCATGGTTATACTTTGCGGCTAGTTCTCCGGAAGTCAATGAGCTCGAGACGCTTTGGATGAACCTCACAATCAAAAGCATACACCTTTAGGGGCTCTTTGGGTTCATCTAATCGTTCTTGATATGTGTTCTAGATCTTCAAGTCGAAACTCTAACCACACGTACACGCGCCCACAGCAACGAGCTCCCCTAATATTCCAAACTCCTCCGTGTTCACACTTCCCTCTAACAGTCCAGTATCATTCCATTATGATCTATCCCCCCAACAAACAATTTAAATAAAATAATCCCATGAAAAAGCCTTTAAATGCGAGTCTAGGTCGTCGAGCCCTAATATGAAGGCGAGGGCAAGGGCACGGACCAATGAGTCGGATGGGCAACTTGTGCCGCTCCGGGGACCTGGCCCGTGTAAGCATTGCCCCGCATTTGCGGGTGGAAGCAAACGCGAGCTGAGTCACCGTAAAATGAAGGGCGTCGGATATGAATGGTCTGTAGACGTTCAACAGGTACCAGGGGGAGTTTAATAAAATTTGACGGTCAACAGCTCCAATTGAACACGCCTCTCAGCTGGTCTACTACCTTTGAACCCCGCGCCTGCATACGGTTGATAGAATATGGCGTGGCTTCCAGAAAGTTAAAATAACTATGAGTCTCGAGTTATACATATGCTTCCAAAATAACAACAACCATAGAGTAGCTCACAACGGCAGCGCTAGTCGGCCATAACTCAGTATCAAGAGTCGAAAACGCTCTCGACCCCCAACAATCTCTTTGGGGTATCATATGCTTCTGGGACTCTGCCGGAGCATAACTTATCCTATCTCCATCCAGCTGGGAGATTCGAGTGGTTTCTGCACAGAGGAGATAACTGCGCCCGCTTTCCAATCGGACTGCAATGTGGTTGAAGCTTTCCCATGGCGAGGAACCCATAAGTGCCGCTCTCCAGGATATGTGCTTAATTTTTTGAAAAACCTTCCCCGCTAATTGTTTGTCGACAGGCCAGCCATGTCAGGGCCTGCTGCCGCTAGGGAGTCGAGAAGTTTTTCCGAGACCTGGCAGGGTCTAAGGGAGGTTTTCCCGTCCCAACGATTGGCGAACAGGGATTGGTGTCCAGTTTTGGTGTCCTCAGGGTTTTCCATGAGCCCTCCAGAGGCTTCTGGAGAGGACCAGCTAACCAAATCGTAGTTAATTTCCGAGGGCGAGCCGTAGGGTCGGCGAACTTGTGATGGTAATGATTGTGGAGAACCCTGATTATGTATCCACTGCCGCTGATAGTCCATGGGCCTGCTAGTAAATTATCTCTCTGCTCCACTGTTCCGAGGTTGCCCGAGGGTTTTGCCGCCGGATCAAGAAAAACCCAGATTTTTCTATGGTAGATAGCTACAGCCGCCACAGTTGGAGATTTCTGCCTTTCTGCCGTATGAGATCAGTGGCTGTGGAACACATGTACTATACATTTCGGTTGGATGCAGGTACCATGGGTGCGTATGTCACTCCGAAACCACGGCTTATATCTTGGGCAGAAGATCTCAGGGTTGAAGTTTTTTCCTTCCAGCCAACCACTCGGCCTTTTCGCTCATGATTATGCCAAGAAGTGACCATAGCCCGAAGAAGATACTCCATCCTGTCCATTCGGATATGGGAACGAGGAGTTTTTTGTTTGCGAACGTGGGAAGACGAGCGGGATTTTTTCTCTTCGGCTCACTGGAGGAGTCTTTTTCATACAGCTAAGACGGTTGTGGAGAAGATCTGGTTGAGGGCTGACATGGCAATTGAGCTGTTTCAAGGCTGATTCTTAACGCAATCAATAGCTGCAGTGATATAGGTCATAATTGAGCTCAGAGGTACGTACACCACTCAACTACCTTACAGATGCTGTGATATTGGAGTTATCCCACGCACACTATCGGCGGTAAGCGTGGGGAAGATATTTATTTGGATTGCATTTAGACCACACTTCCCGAGCTAGGATCAGCACGAAGATCTGGGGATAATGAGCTGGAGAAACCACCTCCAGCGTCGGTCGATACCCCTCGTTCGTCGTAGGTTGGGCTTGTTATCATCCCATCGACCGACCCGTATGAATCCTACAGCCCTAGCTTAACTAATAGGCATTCCACTTAGCACCTGTTTCGGATGTCTGTATACCGAAACAATGATAGGCATCATCCGCCGGTAATCAGCTTGTGGAGCTGAGCTGAATACGTGTATACCCCACGGGCTTTTCGGTTCCCCAGGTTTTGCAATATGAAAGCTTACCATGTCTCCGCTCCCCGGCCGTTCCTTGCATCCGGTTCTACCCGAAGGATATGTCGACATCTGCCTTTGATGTTTGACTGGTTATGGCTATTGCTGATCTTCGTCCACGTAAATTAAACGGCCAGTGCTCCTCCGGTAGTCTACTCCCCCTGCAGGAAGATACAACCAAAGGTGGTAAACAACGATAAATTCTTCGAACAAGTATCGTATTGCGTGCCATTGATAAGGAGGCACTTGATGGGTGTTTCGCCATTGCCAGAAATCGTAGCACGGCCCACCCCGAGTAAGCACTTGTAAGGTTGTAGAGCACAGGAATGTGGATGGATAGATTTGAAAAGACTTTATCAAATTCTGTAAGGTTCATATTTCTCCCTTCTGAGCTACCTTTTTTCACGGATATGATACCAAATAATCAACACATGATATCATATCACAAGGAGTTCCATTCACGACTTCCATTTTGCTAGGGAAAGCCCGTGCCCGGATTAGGATCAAGCAATATATCTCATTCACTCTAAAGCAATGGTAGAGTAGAAAACCCAGATCTATAATATGGAACGGACCGCCCATCAGCTGCTACTGAAACCCCCATGGCCCATCTATTGTCTACTGCCACAGTCATAGTACGGTAATCATCGCTCCCAGGAAGGATATTGTCTGGTCCAGCATAGGGAAATCTGCCCAGGAAAGTCATATCTACTCTGACATGGAAGATGCAACCTTGTCTGCCCGCATTAGGGGTGCTATTATCGATGCCGTCATATACATACCCGTCAACAGGTACTAGCTTCCGTCGATGCATCCGTAACGGGAAGATCATTGCATCACTTCAGGATACCCCCAAACCTCGGCGCAGGATGAACTATTCTCCAGATCGGTTCCTAAACAGGTGCCCAAGCCGAGGCCGTAGGTGTAGCCATATGCACAACAAATACCCGTCTTCCTTTCCGCCTCGGAACCCACGCACGTGCTAGTGGTCCGGGGATGCGGGATTACGCCACACTTGAGTGACCGGTTGTGGTGGAACCGTGTTGGGTTGGGTTGGGTTCAGCCTTATTCCCAGCGGGCAGGGGAGCAGACGTCGACGTTGCGGAGTGCGGGTTAGGTTAGCCGATTAGATATATCACACAAATTGTAACCATGTAAAATAATCCCCTCACGCCAACCCCCACAAAAAAATAACTTTTGTTTTCGTTCACGGCTGCCACGTCGCCCTGTGTGTGCACTTCAGACTTTATTGCCAGCTGGAGCAGGCAGGAGCACGGTAAGTTTCTCTGGCCAGTGTGTCCAAATTCGTGGCGCGGGAGATGTGAAATATTGTTTTTTTTTTGAGGGAAGGGAGAGCAGTTCCGCCAACCAGGTTCTCCAATGGGCCGACAAACGTGGTCGCGCTGGGCGGACAGCCGATAGAAAGTAGCCCTCATAGCTCGGAATCTCAAGTTGCGAGTGAATAAGATAGAGCATATGCAGGTTAGACTTTAAGTGGACGATCGATCGATCGAGGTGAGGAATACTGCGATGCGGAAGTGATAGGTATCGGTATTGTTTCGAACTTAATGTTTTAATGTAGGTGAGGGAGGGATGATGAATGTTAGATACCGCGCATCCGAATATAGGTACCTGTCTACAAGAGGTAGCTGAGCCAGATTAATATATATTGCAACTGATAACGATCTGGTGCAGCTTCTCGATGTCTGCGGGCCGTTCTCTTCCCCACACGTCCTCGCTTTTCCACGTACTGTAGGAATTGCCAACATGATAGGTTTGCTCCCGGATGGGGGTTCTCGGTAGGTTTTAGCGTTTGTGGTACCGAGTGAGATCTCGTGTCCAGCTGCCTATCATCTGTATCACACTCGACGTTATCGGCCCAATAAGATGTTCACACCCATCGGATCTGGACTTTCGCGGTGAGATCTTGCATATGTTACCTCCATGCATGCAGGCAGCTGTGGATCGAAGGATCTGGGGAACATCTCGCATGAGCTAGGGCGGAGATGGGGGTTCTTTTTTCCGAGATGTGATGTGATGGCCATGTTGGCGTGGCAGGACGACCACCGGCAGATATCATGTGTGATTGGGAGTGCAATTTAATTTGGGTAGACGCGATATGCGGGGTGTCATAATCGTTTTGTTGCTTTTTGTGATATGTAGGGATGAGTGACGATCTATGTTACGAACAAGGCTGTCTTCTAGTATATGATCCGTGTCACCGTTTGGGTTACTCCAACGCATATGTACAAGATATAGAAAGTAACACCTTATCTACCAGAACAACAAGTCCTCATCCATTTCTGCTGCTCTATTTTTAGTATTTATCCGTTAGATTTATTAAATTTAATATCTTTTCGTGGTGCTCAAGCATCTACAGAACACGAGGTTAGTTCTCAAGCTTCTCTTCCAGAACCTCGTAACATTTCCAATAAAGGCGAAGAAACCATGTCTGTCCCTCTTTAAACCCAGAAGAAAGAATAGTGCCAGAAATATACGTCATCAAGCTGAAAGCAAAATCACCAATGCTCCACAAGAAAAGGCAAACGACCTGGCCTGGCAGCACTTTCGTATCGCTGAGCAACGCCTCGTCTTGATAAAGCATCGAATGACAGTCATCTCCTGAGCATGGTGATTTCCAATCACATATCCCCGCTTCTGAGAATTGGACATTTAGACAAAACGGCAGTGCTCAGTGTACTGTTTCTGGGTTGGTGTACCCCAATGACATGGTCATTAGATGTTAAAATAGGGCACCCAGACATGCCATTCGGCAGTCGGTCCAACCGAAGAAAGTTTACTGTCCGTCATACACTCTCCCTCAGTAGACTATTACCTTTCCTTCTTTAATATCTACAGCCTCAACGGTATAAGCGGTATAAACGGTCTGTATTTTCCAACAACTCTCGAGTCGGGTACCGAAAGCCTTTTAAAGATGGCCACAGGGAACCAAATGATTGCTACATCTAGCAAAGGTTTAACGGAATGGATGATCGGGGGTATTTGTTTTTTTCGAGAAGAGCGTCCGAATTTGAAACATAAACATTTCTCTTACGCAGTTACCCCAGTCAGTGCCGTGTCCGTGCTCGATAACATGGTTGCAAGTAACAAGCAAAACAAATCCAAGCTAGACCATCATATATGATGCCGGCCTTGGTATGGGTTAATCCAGGTCGATTCAGATATCTGCGCCTGTCGATATTTTGCTGTATAGTCTGACCCAGGTCTACATTCAAACAGGGCCGACCAAGGCCTCCATTCTATCGGCCTGCCTTGCCAAAATGAACGCTACGTACGGGTCAATATTAGGACAGTAACCAAAGCGCGGTCGAATGACTTGCAAAAATAGACTTTGCCAGACATTAGATCTCTACGCATAGCTCCTAATGATCGTACAGGACCTTCTAACGATCTAATGAGCGAATCAGATTCCTGTTAGAGGGAGTTGAGCTTGACCCGCAAGGGGACGCACGTACCAAAATTTTCAATGCAAAACCCCTCTGGCAGTCGTGATTCGTTGTTGACAGTGAACGTAACCGACATATTGCCAACCAGAGTAGTAGGTGTAATGGCTAGGCTGATTGAGTTCCGAGCGCGGGATACAGAGTCGTTTGTAGTCATGTGACAGCATACTGTAGAAATACATGTACGAAATATCCGTGACCAATGCGCCAGTCTCGAATAGACGCAGTTGCTGTAGGCAGCGGGGAAAAAAGCGTCTGATCGAGACTATTGTGAGGTGTTATTGGATGGTACTGGCTGGGTCGGGGGACTGGGGCTGTGTGCAGATGGCGGTGGGGTACGTTGTCTCTGATCTCGTGCCCACTCCAGTTTTGCTTAAGCACTAAGCAGGCAACTTCTGCCTTGGTGACCACTCGTACCTTGTTTCTCGCCGCCTTTCTCGCAAGCAAGATTGACTCTTGCAAGATTCTAAGATTTACCCCAGCCATTGCCATAACCCCTCCTCAGCCTCCTCAGCCCTCAGTACATTCGTAAGACCATTGACATACAGGTAACTTCAAATAAGGTTTTTGATGATCTGCATCGAACCCTGTCATCCCGCACTCGCGCTGCAAGGCACCATCGTCGATTTCCCTCCGATCGAAATCTTCACCACCTTTACCATCTCTCTTACGTTACTGCTACAGTCATCATAGAACTGGCGCTACAACATCTCGAAGGCGGCGTTCTCAGCAGGTGGGGGATTGTGGAGCTATTCGGCTTGCACGCGGCGTTCCGAATAGGTGGGGGCAATTCGGTCCATGGTGCTTCTAGCCCAGATGACTGCAGGTGGCCGCACGCAGCACACCGCAACTTTTGGTATCCTAACAGAATCCCAATGAGAAACAGACCGAAAACGGCCGATGAGGAGGGAGCAACCCAGGACTTAGGCCGGATTTCTTTACGATGATACAACATACTATGATACCAGAATCACCTTGCGTCTTTTAGCCATTACGGTGACTGCAAGCAGCCGGGCCTATAGTCGACCTGGCACGGGCCGTTCCGCCGTATAGTCTTCCCTATGGCAGTGCAATCTAAACGGTACAAACGATTGGGAACACTGTAACCTTGTGATGTTCTGAGTCCAGATTGAAGTTGAAGGGGCTGGGACATCTGGGGCTATTCCAACGTCCCAGACAGGACAGAGGGGTTAAGAATTCCAAGCCAGTAGATGACTGGGCGGAAGGTTCTAGTTTACTGGGCAGTATACAGTCTGGTGTTGCGATATGGAGGGGAGAACCGTGTGCAGTATAGACTTAAGGTACAGAGAGAAGAAAAGAGGAAAGATTCGAGATATATACAACACCAGGTGTCTCCCCATCAGCTCCGCTACATTCAGCTCGTGTCAGGTCCCTGATATATGTATCTAAGTCGCGGAGATCTGTGGGTGATACACCATGATCGAAGTTGGCGGGCAGAAACTAGCCTTCGTGACAGTACTGTTTTCCCAGCATAGCGGCCTTTCACACTCAAGTTACAAAATCCTCGTCGAAAACCCAATGGCTTCGTGGTGTAGTTTGTTATCACATTTGTCTAACAGTTTCTACTAGAAGCTGGACACAAAATGTCCCCAGATCGAGCCTGGGCGAAATCATTTCCTTTTGATGCTCAAGACTACCCGCAATTCGTCTAGGTATATCCCCTCATGGCCTACCGTTGTTTTACGTTTTCAGGAAGAATTATCTACCCCCGAGCATACAGGTATCACCTTTGCCTGTCTCTAGTGCCAAAGGTTTGACTCTCAGTTCATCCCTCTAATTGCGTTTTTTGGTTACGACTATATATTCGCTAGGTCTATTATAACTACAGTACAAATCTGGGGAAGCCCGGTAGGGAAAAATGCAAGGAATGTGGCATAAGAGGATCAATCAGTCACCACACAACGAGAGCGTAGACAAGGTGTTAATCACCTCAAACCCTCTTTGTATGGAAGTTCGATTTGGGTTTGTTTGAAATGCGAACTCTCTTCAGAAGCCCCTCTGGACCATCTGTCCTGACATCTGTCTAAAACTTTTTGCCGCGGTGACGCGCAACAGAGTGCCCTTGGTGCATTCTCGGCAATGCACATGAATTATTGCCATTTTGCTATCCATTTAACTGTAGTTTGCATTTGTACAGAATATGCTTTGGCATAGTGCGAATGAACTATATCGAGATAGGGCGGAGCATTAAATATCAGCTTTCAACGTAACAATGGTGGTCGTTCGTCCAGGCACAACTTCTCGGGAAACGACAAAAGTAAACACGCCATCCAGGGAAGGATTTCATATTGATAGGTACACCATCACTGACACAAGCTTCTCTGCTTTTTGTACAGTCTGGAAGTTACTAGTGCAATTCACAGCTGACCTTCTTAATTGGCGATGCTTTAAGAATTTCTCTAAAGGATTCAGAGGCGACCCGCGCCTAACGTCTTGGACGGATGTCGGGACAGGAGCGTCGCTGTCTTCCTAGCGCAGGCCGACTTGTATTCGTGGTCGACGAAACGACTATGTATGTACGGTAGGTTTCACGAGCGTTATGTATAATTAGGCGGGTTTCTTGTTGCTCTAAAGTCAGTTCTTTGCCTTCGTGAATTGGAAATACGAACACACACTCGCTCAGCCAATGGAATACGGACTGGATGCTGAATGGTTGGAATGAGATATAGAACTTTTCGATCGCGTATGGGTTACAGCAGTACAAAAGAGTATGTTTTGAGCCTACGGCATTAGTATTTATAACACTGCAAGTTTCATCCCTGTGACAAGCAATTAGCTTACGCACCTGTCGACAAGTAGTGATATCCTACAGTTTGAGGTCAGCTCGTGGTGTTCTCATAGCCGTAATGTAGCCCAGGCATAAACTTGGGTTGCGGACGGATTTTAAGGCTTATTGGGGTAGTAACTCCTTAAATAGAATATAAAGAGGATAGGGCATCACCATTAATACTGGAACACAAGTTAGCACTCGCAGATTTGCTATGATAACTACTGGAGATCGTCACCACCACCACCGCCACCAACAAACCCCCTGGATAACTCGGTTCCTAAGACAAAACCCTTGACATACATTATTGATAGCAAGCCCAGGATATTGGAATGACTGGTCATGGTTTTTAGCCACTTCGAAGTCGTTCCGCTTGGATCCCAGAATGCCACGCCTGCCACTGCAAGGTATTCTGTTCCACGAGTCAGATGTCGAGTCAGATATGCGATAACCATTATGTCTTTGGCGTGAACGTCAACGACCGGGAACGGATTATCGACAGCTTCCATAACTCCAGACTACCAGTTCCGGGCCTTATGATCGCGCCATCAACCGAGACTAATTTTCGTATGTTGGAGGAATCCAGAATCGTGTGCTTCCAGCGATATACATACCGACGATAGACAAAACAAAGGGCAACTTTGGCCATGTACACCGCCTAGCATCAAGCCATAAGTGCAAGTGCAAGGCACATATTCCTGCAACCATCCATCTCCATCCGCGAGTGATCCAATGTGATCGCAGGAATGCTTCGCACGTGAGCGAGGCCAACAATCCGCAGACCCAAAGTTCGATCCCGCGCCTTGTCCACCTAGTATTTGAGATGAGATCTGTCCGTCGCCATCGGAAAAAGTATGCAGTGATCACTGCCTAAGTAAGTATCATGTATATTGAATTCTCTTTACCCCCCGCCCCCTAGAATGGCCATGTGCGTATCGATAAGCAAAACGTCATGTCAAATAATCTATCGACACAAGATGCAATAGGCCCCAGTTCTTTGGCCTGGAATATCCATGCAAATACTGCAGAACCCCAGCGGAACCACCATTTACGAACGGTTATCAGGGCAAAACCAAAAAAATAGGTGGATTGATTGTTGGCCGTGAAGACAGGGAAGCAAGCATCCGATTCCTTTGTCCCATATACGGGTTGGCCAGCATTTAGAACCAGAATATGCGAATACCGAAGCTTACCTGAACTGGATGGGAAAAACGTTGAATGCAACTATGTCTCACAAGGTGCATATTCTGGTAGACACTAAATGCTTTGCAGTTAGTATTATGACGACCTCGAATCACGAGGATTTTCAACGTTCCACCTTTGCACGTGATTCGTCAATTTATTATATGTTCTGCATTAATTCAGAGTCCAAAGAGCAACAATACCCGCGAAAAGCATTGAAACAAGTCATAGCACACGATCATGTTTATACAGACGCAAGCAAATCCAACCACTCATCTTATCACCGCTGTCCTTTTTGTCTCAATAAAGCAAGCCACAATCCCCAGCAAAAACCTTCCCTCTATACCCGTATAACTGCATACCCAAAATGAAATTCAATGTTGTGCCTAAAGACCTCTTCGCCAGTGTCCTGATTGATAATTCCAGACCTTTAACTAATTTATCATCTGTGATCAAAACCTCACGCCCTTTCAACTGGTCCCTGAGGATGGAGTATAGGATTATCTGTCGATGCCGACAATCATGTTTCCATCTCATAAGCCTCTTCTTTCCTATGCCGTTCCTTTCTGCGGCTTTTCTAACGACCTTCCCAACCCTGCCTTAGAATATGGTGTTCTATATTGGGGGCTACGTCACCTCTCGTCGTCGTTTATTCATAGGAGAGATATCAGCAGGTTGCACATCTGTTCGAAGCTTGCCCTGTTGCGCACAGTAGAATTCAAGCACGTGGGACAGCCTGTAACCAATGAGTATGACGATAACTCGGACCGAGTGGTGGACACGTTAACGCGCTGCGACCTGGCAAGGCTTAATAGCAAGTAGTCGAGATATATGGTCGGTTTCTGTCTCGGGTATGAGGTCTGCGTCCTGCCGCGCTATTTCAAGATCTATATCTATCATAGGAGTATGTTTTCGGATAAGGGTCGATTGACTGTTCGTATGGAAGTAGAGTCGCGATGCTAGGTATGACGGATGTAGGGGTATGACGAAAATCAATATTGAGTATGGGATTTGGTGATCAACATCCACAAAAGAACTCCGCAATATTCGTCATACCCCTAAATCCGTCATACCTACCTCGCGACTCTACTATCTCGTCATCTTATTCAACGAAACTCCCCTTAAGGACGCTCCTCTTTAGAAAATTTGGGTTTTTCCAAAATCAGGCGGGATACAATCAGCAGCAACAACGCAGGCTGCAAGTCATCCATCCAAGAACTTTGGGTAGTTGATGGGCGTTTCTAGAAAGGCTTCTGGGAATCCCGGCAAGTCGTTTTCTGGGAAGGGTTCATCTAGAAATGCGTAATTGGTGGCGACGGCGAGTGAGACCTTATCAGTAGTCACGCTGGTTTCGAGCAAATATCTAGCAGCTAAAATAGCAACTGCCTAGCCAAGGCGGGGCTTCGAGCAGCTGATTAGTAAGTGGATGGAGAATTTCAAAAAATAAACCAGGGGTTAGGTAGAAGTACTTGAAGAAAACGACGATGATAATTCCAACCGGGGATCTGCGGAGAACCCGAAGCAAGGTGTGAAGAACTTTTCTTCAGCTAAGGTTGCTCTAACCTCTGTAGTTCCGACGAAGTGCATGGCACGGACGCTGAAGCCAGCAGCACCGGCAGCAGCGTGAACCCTACTTTCGAGCCCTATCGGTGTCTCAGATACCAACATCCGTTGCCTGAAATAAACCCGTATGGAGTTAACGAACCCCGCACTGCAAAAACTGATACAACAGCTGCAGAATTGCGAGAAATAATACAGGGCGCCTAGATAGTAGTCCTTGAAGCAGTAGTCTGGACATCTTTCATGGGTATGTGAACTACTAAAGGCGTCTGCTGTAAAAACGTGCATCTAAAGCCGACCGTTCATATTCGAAGGGTGGGCAACGAAAAGAGATAGATGTTCTTCCAATCCGCAGTTCCATATCTGATAGTATGTATATCATAGTTAATTACTTGTATTTATGGCATGCATGTCGAATGCCGAAAGAGCAGTATAAGTTCCACTTCGATCTTCAGGGACTCAAAAAACCCTAGCTGGAAATTTCGCTCACCATCTACCCCTGCTTGCAGTAGTTGGGTTAGTGGCCACATAAAAGGTTCCTACTCTAGCTTCAGTATAGCATTTCGAACGCGGCCACAATGACTAATCCGCATTATTCCCACATCAAGAATGAGGTGGGAAGCCTCCCAAGAAGGAAGCTCCTAGATTTAAGCGTGGGGATGGGGCGAAAAAGCAGAATCTGCATATCGAGTGACTGATGCTGATGCAATGCACCCTCAAACTCAACAGGAATACAAATACATCAGCTAGGGCGTCAGTGCTACATCATCCAACTGGGTTGACCGATGTACCATCAAGCGCTGCCACAACCGTCTTATGGCTGTGCACTGATCGACCTGTGGCTGTGGCTGGGCAGTCAGATATAGTGGTGCAATCGCAATAAAGCATGATCATCTCGTTCCAGACAACCTGTCTTGCTCGTTGCTGATGTGTTCTGGGAAAGTTGGTCTCATGTCCAGCAAATGAGTCAACGACTATCGTCACACGTAGAGTGAACATCCTAGAACCGCCGTTGACTTGATTAGGGGCAACTAGTTAATGGGTGGTGCACCGGTAATGTTTCCGTGGTACAGAAAGAGCGCCTTTCAGTTTCGAGTGACGACGACGACGACGAGTCAATCAACGTAACATAGAAGTGGAGTGTAGCTCAGCTCTGATTATCGCCTAACTTGCGGTTGTCGGAGCAGAGCAGAACGAAAAGCTAAAGTGCCGAGTTTCTCCCAGCTTGTGTGCCCAACAGACTTTTTATACTTTTGTCAGGTCGCATCAACCCTTTCCTGTTGTTCTGAGCGAGCGCTAAGCAAAGGAAGTTCGCTCCCAATATGTCTTTGACAGAAACCTACGGCCCGGCTGAAATGGTTCTATCGAACACCCGCCCAAAATTGCGTCCAGTTGGTTCATCTATCCTCATCGCGAGATCGAGATTTATTGCATCTCCAGTCCTTCATCAAACCCCACGCTCCTTCATGAATTTGAATGATAAAAAAGGGCCTAGACGTGGAAGAATAGTCAGACTACATATTCCTCGGCCTCAGTTCGGTGATGGCAAAAAGTTATTATTGTTAGCGATTTTGTGCTGCTTGCCGTTAATGTATTCGTACCATTTCCCATACTTATGCAGTTATGCAGGATGGGAAGCTGAGCCTATGGATAACAGGTTAGTGTGGAAAAGATGAATTCAGGCGAGGGTAAAAGGGAGAAGGAAGAAAGCAAGCGCTTTCTGACATTCACGGTTTTTGTCTGCACATTCATATTCTATGGTCGATTCCAGGATCTACAGGATCACTGGAGCATGGGGAAATGATGGGGTGAGAGTAAGAGTGAGAGAAGGGAGGTGTGGTGTTGCTAGGGTGTCGGCGGCTTACATACTAAGTACATATTCGAGTGGTGTCGATTGGTTGGCTTTTGGTAGTTACAGCCCTTTTTTGGGATGGACCCTCTTCTCTCAGATCTCCGTCATCGTTTCTTTTTGAATCAACATGCTTATTGCGGCAAAGTCTTCGGGGTTTCGCCATCTGCAACAACGTGAGTCTTTTTGGTTGAATGATCGCCGTGACCAATTAATCCTGTCAACGGACGCAAGTGAGCCACAAACAGGTAAAATCTCTGAAGTGATGATGAATTTGGGGTGAGCGGAGTAGTCCACAAATACGCTAGTGCAGAAGGTAAGAGAAGGGCGCCTCCAGCGGACGAGTCAGGAGGGTAGTTTTGATGGAGGGGCGTTCGTTAGGGAGAATCCAGCCTCGAAAATAAATATGCAACTTTCGCCCCTTCCCTAATCTACTCGAGGCACCTAACACGGGATAGCGCAACTTGGTAGCCACTCTCCCAAGGGCGGAACATGCACCAGGAGAGTTTGATGATGAAAGATGATGATCAGAAGCTGTAACTCGCAACATAGATGGAAGGAAGGATGGATGGAAGGGAGACTATAGGGAGGATGAGGGATGAAGGGAAAGGGGCTGTGGAGAAGTTGTGCGTGCATACATTTGCGTAGAGTACGGGTACGGGTGGATGAGAGTACACACAGGCTCCTGGGAAGGAATAATTTCGAAAATCATGGCTGCGTTCAATGTACTCTAGTGAGTGAATGATGGGGGGTGGACTCAGGCTGTATGTAGAAGCCGCAGCACAGCACAAACAAAGATTTGGTTGGGTTTCCCCGGTTGCCGGTTGGTGGTCAGTCATTGGTCTTTTTTGGCTTCTGCTTCTTGCTGCGCTGCTGCTGCTGTTTGACCGAGCGTTTCCGCTTTCGCCCATCTCGCTCGCTCGCTCCTTCTGTCTGTCTGTCTGTCTGTCTGTCTGACTGACGGTCGGTCGGTCGGTCGGTCACCACCCTTCCCATCATCCATCCTCGCCGTCGCCCGTTTTCTGTCTCTCCACTCACTCCTCTTCCCTCCTCTCCTCTCCTCCCTCCTTTCTCTTTACCCTTTCTCCCCTCTTCTCTTTGCTCGTCACTCTCAACCCTTACGAGTAAAGGGTCGCCTGCTTTCCGCCGTTTTCACTATTCCTTCTGTGACGGTGTTACTGGTGGGTTTCTTTTCGCAGCAGTTACAACCCACATACACCACCCACGTACAGTAACGAGAACGCAACGACATCGGTCGGTCTTGTTGCGCCCCCTGCTCTGCCTCCTCGCAACATCACCACCGCCACCAGTCAACGTTTGGAGATTCGTGTGGCAGACGGAACAATAAAATTGGGGGGAAACTGAACTTGAATCAGACTTTTGTTATCATAGACTCGGCCACTCTCCAACTTAACGACATCCCATCTCTACCACTCCTCGCCCTCTTCATTCCACTCCCATCTTCACCGCCGCCGTTACCACCTCCTATTCCTCACTCCTCACCTCTATCTCCGTCGACTCTTTCCTCCTCCTCTCACACGTCACGGCTCGCTGGTTTTGATAATCATCGTTACGATCAACAATTTCTCGCGGTTCCAATTGGCCCCCGAATTTTTGTCTTTGTTCTCACAGCTCATCTCGAAGACTGCCTGCGGCAAGTTGTCGACCTATTAATTTAGAAACTCGACACTACACCACAGCCACCACTGCTTTGACAAGCAATCTTTCTCTTTTTAGAGCTTGCATTCATTCATTCTCACTCTAGAAGCCGCTCATCACGACCGCTCCTTATCCGATCTAGACGACCTTTGGCAGCGTTTCAATCCTTTTAACGAATCCACCGCCTTACCACACTACCACGAACGCATTCAGGAACAGGGACTCGAGTTCTTCCTTGTAGCTCTCATATCGACTTCGGTTCTCACTTTGTAAGGAAATATCGACATCGTTGAATGGACAGTCGGCAATAGAAAGAACGATAAAAAGATCTTTTGAGTGCATCTACGCTTCGCCGTAGGTCGCTTTTCGGAGGGAAAGCACAGTTGGTGAGTACACGGGCTTGGGACTGCTCGATCATGGCTTCTGTAGCCAACTTTGAGTACACCATGGCTAATGAGATTGACCTTCTCACTGGTAGAGTGGTTCCTCACCCCGCCAGAAGCGACATTCCCGACAACATGCCGTGCATGTACCCTCCTCAGTCTCACCTCCCTCTTACTCCGCCCGAGTACCTGCATCAGTACAATGGTTGCGGGATGCAGATTAACCAACATCAGTTTGCTGTTGGTGCTCAAGCGTTTCCGGAGAAGGGAGTGTACGAGATAAATGTCGACCCGTATGGGCGGAAGCATATGCCGCCCTCTTTCGTACGGGTATCACAAGGGTATCACCACCCTCAACAGCAAACCAACTATGTCGGTCTTCCTCCTCCAGGGATTACACATCCCGGTAGTCAGTATTACGCACCCGTTGGACATCAGCGAAGAATTGACGCGCCGATGGTGGTTGACGAGAATTATGCGCGTCATCAGGCGAGGCAACAGGATGTGCGAAGACAAGAACAACCCGCTGTGGAGGAAAAGCCTATCGGAGGCGTGTCGGCCCATCTTGATTACGAGATGGATGAAATGACCGATTTTGTTGGTGCCATGGCTCAGCAGCTCGTCCTTGGCCAGTTAACCCACGATAAATTGCTCCCTAGCTACAGGAAGTTTGTGTATCAAATTCTTTCATCGACCAGGTTGCCCAGTTCGACTATTCTGTTGGGTTTGGTGTATTTACGAGAACGAACCACCTTGCCCCCAGTGGCTGGGTCTGCATTGAGGCAGGACAACGTCTATCGTATTCTGACGATCTCATTACTTCTCGCATCCAAATTTTTGGATGACAATACTTTTCAGAATAAGTCGTGGTCAGAGGTCACGAACATCCCCGTTCAGGAACTAAATGCCCTGGAGAAGGAGTGGCTGAGAGATATCAAGTGGAATCTCCACATCGATCCTGAGGGTACCAAGGGCTTTAGTCAGTACAAGAATATGTGGGAGGCTTGGGTCAAGAAGAAGGCTATAACACCACCTCTTACGCCTATCGATACGAATCTTCGCAGTCGGTCACACAGCACCTTCTCTCCGGTTCAACTGTTTCCTCATCAGCAGCCACTCTATACGCCACCACATTCTACCATTATGAGTGATCGGTCGATTCAGCTACCACCTGTTCGCCCTGCACAGCAACCAACGGAAGGTGCTTATCCCTGGGGAGGATGGAGTCTTGCTGATTACTCCCCCCTTTCAGCACCGGAGACTGGACCGACTACCCCAGAGAGTCACTTCGGGTGGTCGACGGTATCTTATGGAAACCCTGTGCAACCTGCTCCACAGCAGTCCAACTTTTCCAGGCTCCCACCGATTGTTACCTATCACGGATGGCATGGTCACCACCATAGTGCTGCGGGTTGCTTCCAATGTCGGCATCAGAGCACCGAGGGGTTCTTCGCCAATGCTAATTATGGTCAACCTATAACGGCCTGAGTAATATATACAATTAGTGCGGTTATTGTTCAAAAGATTTCCTTCGTGCATCGCCTTCGGCATTCCTATAAATTTCTCCGTCATAAAAGTTGGAGGGTGCATCATACTCGTTTCGGTAATCCGGATTTTGCGTTTTGTTTTGGTACTGCATTTGCGTTTCTTTACCGGTTGTTTTGCAATCTCTCGGCTCGGTTTTTTCTTTTTCTTTCTATTTTCGTGGAATTTGTCAGAAAAGGTTTGGTTAGTTGGGTTTACGGAAAAGCTACAGAGTGCTGCTTATTATGCATGTTTGCACTCCTTTTCTATTTCCCCCATTATATTTTTTATCTTTTTCGTCCCATTCTTAGAGATTCGTTCGATATTCCAAGCTAGTCTTCAGCAATTTCCTTTAGTTAGCTCACTTTGAGCAGACTTTGTTATGATCATTAATGATGGGTTTGGGTTGTGGGGGTGTTTTTTGCTGTTTTTTTTATCTCTTTGTCATGGTGTATTGTGCTTTAATTGGCCGTCGGCGTGATTTGCCCGGATTGCTGATAACTTGCACAGTCGAGCGGGTCGTTTCTCGCTGCAGTTATCACTATTGTATACTGTTTTCGACATCACTTCGGCGGCGGATAGTTGTGGTATATCGTTTTATTTGGTATTTCGGCTACTTCTCGTTCATGTAACCATTTGTTTTATTCATGGGGATGCGGAAGCTGCTTCATTTTCGATTCGGATCGATCGCAATAGAACGTTTGTATAGCGAAGCTGTAAGTATAGTTTGCAACTTTTTCTACTTCTCGTTGTCTGTCTTTATTCAGTTCAGCTGGAGGAGTTTGAAGGGGTGTATGGTTTGCGTTTTGGCAGCTGGTCCAGCTTCATTCATCTTTTGGTGGGAGGAGATTGGGGGTGGTTGCGAGATTTAGCAATAAAGAAAGAAGTCACAATGAACACAAATACTGTGTTCGTGATCTTGAAAAATGTTCCCCTCATTCCTTGGTGACTCAACCCTCGAAACTGATTCATCCTTATCAATAAATGACAACGACGGCACACGAGGCTTTCTTAACATTCCGTGTCAATCCAGCCCGTCATATACTATTGGTGGATCCGCACACCATATACTTAGGGTCCAGGTACGCCCTAGTGAAAGAATATTGTATGTTCGCTGGGAGTACCTGTGACAAGGTTTGGACAAAGGGTGTTGAGGACGGGTGGTTGCAATCGAAAAGATGGTCCCTCAAGGTGTACCGGTATCAGTCCCGTACATTTTCAAAATTAGACCAGTTGGTATTGGGGTTATTCTACATCCAGCGGGCGATGGAAGTTCGATAACCTTTGTTATTGCACTTTATGTATGGTTTATTAGTAGAGTACATACATCCGCAAGATGGGCGTAATTGAATTCCACTCGAGTGGAATGCAGTAACACGAATCGAATGCAGTAACACGAATAGGGTTGCGAGTACCCATCCCGCTCTAGTAACTCCTCTGTAAGGAGTTCAACCTTGATAAATGAACACCGTTCTGTCCGGACCATGTAACATTTTCGTATTTCGCATCTTGGGAAATATATGTGCTCCACTGCTGGTTCGGAGGCGGCGGCGGCATTTATTATACGAAGGCAAAAAATGATCGAGCGATCACTCTGAGATCATGGGTTGCAATGATGGGTTTTTCTGTGGGGGGTTTTCTCATACAGTGGCGATGGGGCTATCTATCTACCCATTGCAGTGCTGGAGGATGGATGGGGTGATTAAAATGTCTGTATATCCTGGGCTATAAACAGGTTTGATGTAGGATTTGGAGTCAATTGCTTCGCGATGTGGTGGGTGCATTTTGCGAAGTGTGGTCATTAACGGGTTCGAAGGCCGAGTTAGGTCAGGGCTCCTCGCGTGTTTGATTAGGAGCCGAGGCACGGCCTTTTGCGTGGAACTCAAGATCATCTAGATAATTGATACAGTGCGCATCATGTTCTCCCTAACTTCTGTAGTCGAAAGGCTCAAAATAGGTCCGATTGTTGATAAAAGTGGGTTGGTCACTGGCATATCGGATGAAGTTTCGGTGGATTACCGCTATTATTGGTGGAGCATCTTCAGCAACGTCTGGTTATTTTTTGTCTTCAAAGGTCCAGTGAAGAAGCCACTACATTCATCCGAGCTAGTAAGATGATGAGGATAAACCCGATAAACCATTCTCGACGTCGAAAAGTCAATCGGCAGTCCAATATCGATTGTAATGCACTCGTTCCTTCAACGCAGCTACGCGCATTATACACAAGAATGTAGATTCTGTGCTGCAAATTCACGGAAATTCATTAAACAAAGAATGTTGTGACACTATCTTCCGTTTGTGCGTGCGACTTTTATTCGTCGTCGCATTCCTTTGAATGGTCATGACTTTGCTTAGGGTTGGGGTTGTCTTCCTTCTATCTGGCCCAATCGTCCTTTGTGCCAACAAAGCACTTCGAGCCTATTGGTACTTAGCTAGCTTCCTGTAACGGTGGGATTGCGCCTGATTCCGGATGCGAAGGGAGTCATAATCGGGTGCCATTCCTTTGGCCTTTTCCAATGACGACCCCCATACCTCCGATAGTAAGATCCCGGATCAATTGGAAATTTCACTAAATGTTGTTAGCAGATTTCGGTTGTGTCGGACGAATCCTTACTCGTAGCCACTTTAAAGCAGCCCTATTCAAACCAATGTTCCGAAGCGGCCAGATATATGAAGCCGCCTTGGCATTGGTGCCCGATCACCACCACTAGAATGTTTTTTTAAGAAGTATTTACCTTTATCAAGATTTTGATTTTTAATATAATTACCACTTTCTCTACGCAGCCTAAATAATACTCAAGATGAAGCCCCCTTCAAAACAAAGAAAAACAAACGGCCCGAGCAAAGATTCCTGAATATTCCAGAAGTGATGCGATCATCAGACAGCAGATGGCGCACGCGGGATTCTGCACTTCGGATCCTTGGAGCGCCCGGATGTGCTACCACATGATATTGGCAGTGCCATTACATTGCTACACTTCCGCTTCAAAATCAACAGTGCCTTCGTCTCCGAACAGTCTCCAGCCACTTGTACTTTATGCGTGAATGCCAAAAACTGTTGTCTATTGTCGGAAAGTTTGTTGTTGTTGGGGGTGGCGTTTAGTAGGAGCATAAAAGGGTTTCCCTTCGGTGAAGACCCATACAGGAGGTTCGAATTCTAAGCCGTAGTCCGATTACAGGCTCGGCATTCCATACTTGCTCTAACGTACATGGACAAGCCCTGACGCTGCCACAAGCAAGGAACGGATTCAGCAGAGCCCGTTGTTTGTCTGGGCTACCAAGGTACAGAATGTTGTATAGTGTGGACTGGAATGGAGTCGAAAGAAGTGAGGTCTCAAAACGCTCGAGGTCTTGGCCTTGGCGCCGTCATCAAACTCTATTGAGTCACGTGTGAAAAGTGCTCAATGCTACTCGGCAGGCCAAGTTTCGAGTAGTCCAACCAGGACTTTCCTTTTCATAGTCCAAGATCAGTGCTTTAAAATGTAGTTGAGTGCTGTACAACTTGGTACAATAAGGCTTTGCAAAGTGATGCCCTCCTACTCTAGATGTCCATTAATCTAATCGACACTGCAAGGTACCGACACAGGAGCTCATCTCCCTACACTCCAGCCTTCCCATTGCACCTTTGAGGCGAGTAGAGAAGCCTGAATGCCGATGTCTGACTAGAAAGACGTTTTGCTAATTGCCGTTACCTTCGGGAATAACCCATGCGTCACGACAGCATATCCATATCCACCCTAAGCAAGAAGCGTTCCCAGTTCCCGGTGCCAGATAAGGTTGATACTAGACATGGCAATTCTAGCAACTGTTTCTTCCTCATCTTTCCGTGGATGGTAGGGTCCCTATCCAGGAGGAAGACTAGAATAGGACTCGATTTGCATTAACACCTAATAGATACAACAGCCGCGGGGTCCCGGACAACCGCCACGGTATAACCCAAGACGGCGAGACCGGAGCGGCCACGGGACGAGATATCTTGGGCCTTCCTCAAGCACCATCTGGTCTCGTTTCGTGCTGCAGGCCACGTGTGGCCTCATGGGCAGGACCACGTCTGCTAAATGCGGATGGCGGGCAGTCTCGGGTCGCTGGACTGCAGGTAATGAAGATGAGTATCCCAGGCAGATTGGAGTGGTTGAGTAGCTATGGATCGCGTCATTTACCTGCCCTGGTGATTCTGGGGCGTTAGTTTATGCCATTGAAGATGGTATCAATATCACTCTGGGAATCCATCTAGGAAGCAAGTGCAGTTAGCGTTTTAGCCTCTTTGTTGTCCTCGAGTCTGTGGTTATCGATGCTCGGAATGAGGGACTGGCCTTGTGGTACATCTGAATATTGAAAGATCGGAGTCCCTAATTATTTACTTGGGCTGTTACGTAGCGTGATGTTTGATTTGGTTTGGTTGATTACTTTATTGGAGGTGCAATGCCGGCTTGTCTGGTTTGATCCTGCGGGAACTCGGAGCTTTGCTGTTCTCTACTGACAATATGCGTGTTAGTCCATTCTAGTACTTACTGTGTATAATTAGACATTACCTCGCGGAGAATCCCCGGGAGTAAGTGTGGAGGATGGTGGGACGGTGGGGGTCGAGGGATCTTCAGCCTTATGATTTATTACTCTGCCTGCCCTAAGACGATATTGCAGCTCCAACAACAGGGATTTTGACATGCATCAGTCGCCTCACAACAGCAGTTGCAACGACGGATAATCCGATTGGAGCTTCGACCCGCCCCTAAAGCGGAGGCTACAGCGAATCACTGTTCCTGACTCGATGCCATAACAGCCTTAGCCAAGCCGCGAGTCATTGGTCGTGAATGAGCCAGCACCTTGCATGCATTACTGCACAGTGAGCTTTTCGGTGAGCTTTTCGGTGCCCGGTCCCTACATGGGCAGACTGCGCGCTTTAGGCGTTCGCAGTGCATAGTGATCCTGGGGAAAGTTGTCTTTTTCCAGAAATTGTAGGGGGTCTTGTTTTCGGAAACCGCCGTACAGCACTCGGCGACATGATTAAAATTCGAGTTTCGGCAATTAGAGAAGTGGATCTCCTTTCCGTGGGCCCGTTTTATGAACCCATACAGATAGATACTTCTACGGAATGCCGATGTAAACCCAAGCTTTCACTTTCCTTTACTCGCGCATAACTAAGGTCGACTGATCAGACCTTGGAAATCCCTCACGTACAGCTGCTGCAGAGCGCAGGTACCGCATGATGCAATGCAAGGCTGAGTAGCCTCGTTAAGGGGTATGTACTGGAATATGGACTCGACTTCGGAAAGGCCCGGTCCGGGATGGTCCACACATAAGGTCCACACATAAGGGACTCCCCTAATAATTAAAGGGTTTCTTTGGGTTGGCAGACGAGTGAAGAAAGTGAGCGAACCCGCGCTAGTTTCACATCACGCAACCCCGACGCATTCCCAGGCTCCCACCCCACACACAGTCATGCCTATCAGTCGTGATGGCAGGAGAAGGGAGTCAACACATGAAGAACCCATTAGGGTTATTCAGCTAAAGTCTGAAGGTCATTCCTTTTGTGAAATGCAACAGAAAACTGCAGTGGGCAAAACTGCCATTCATCACATTGTTAATGACTGGAACACAATCATCAATGTATGGTCTATGCAGAAAGCACACTTCAGAAAAGTAATGCAGGTCCCTAAACAACAACCTCATGACCATGAGGAAGTTATTGTTGTCACACAATGGTTGTGGGAGGAGTTGTTGTGGGAGTGTATTTAGCAGTGGATAGATGACATGCCTAAGAGGGTCTGTATCCTGTTTCACAACAATGGTGGTCCTACATGATAGTAGAGCTTCTTATATATGTATACTACTTGTTATTTCATTCTTAATCAAATTGACCTGTATTGTGTTGAGGAATCGGCTTTCAAACGTTGCCCGTGAGTCGCGAAATGCCAAGCGTTCGCTCACTTTCTTCACGTCTGGTTGGACGCGACGCTTCTATGTAAACAAACAATTTTGGGAAAAAGCAACCATATCATTTGTAGCACTCGATCTTCGATTAAAAGAGGGGACCGACCCACCCGTCCGAACGTTAAATGCAGCATGTCTTGGGCGGGCAGGTACGTAGTTACGTGCTTACAACCAGATATCGGGTGCACAACGATGGGCATTGATCGAATGGATTCTTTCCCCTTGCAGCTGAAGCGGAGGGGCTGGAAATTGGAAAAGAGGAGCCATGTAAGCACGAGACGGAGAGATGAAGGTTGGGTGAGAAGGTACTCTACAAGTACAAGCGATTGGATATGATGGGTCCCGTTGCTTGCTGCGGCTCGCACAATTATTGGAGTATGCGGAGGATGACTGGGTTTGAAAGCTGTGTCACTAGTTTCTGCGTGATATCCTGGACTAAAGTCGGATATTTGGGACTGGAGATGTAACAATAGGGACGCTCATGTAACTGCTCTTTTGGGTGTGCTGCCTCTATGAGTGAGATGCTATGGAAGGGCAGCGAGACAAAATGCCGTGGAAATAACACCCATCTCTCTGTCTCTGTAGTCTTGAGAGTCTCTTTGAGTATATTTCGAGTTGCGAAGCCCGACTGAGATTTTAATTGAATCCACTACGAGTGATGACGCATGCCTCAACATATATCTTGGCTCCGTTACCCGCTGTTCATCGTTCGCGACGCAGTTCCCAACGCCAGACAACGGATCGCGTCACCCAGCAATCTAGTCGAGAGCGACAGAGGTCCAAACAACCGAAAAACTAATACGCAAGTGCAACAAACAAAACTATACGAGCTCCCAAATCGTCTCAACCCAGCTCCCACAATCGCAGAGCCGCCCGTTTTGTCTTACGCAGAGGGAGGGCACGACCGAACTACAATGCCTCGCCGAAAATCTCAGGGTTAGTTTTATCCTCTTTTCGCTTTCTTTCTTATTATCCACTATCCTCAACAACCCGCAACAACACATGATACAAGAAGATCCCGGAACTAACCCTTATCAACCCTACCCCCACAGCCGCCTCAGAAGCAGTACGCCCGGACTTCGCAGCCTCGCGCTCACAAACCCCCGTTTCTGCCATCGACACGACCCCGTCAACCCCCCTCGATGTCGAACCTTCAAACCCACCAACACCCCTCCCTTATACCCCTGCCCCAATCAAGCGCAAACGCGGCCGTCCCTCGCGCGCCGCAATAGAAGAGCGCAACCGCCTCTCCACTCCTCGCGGCGAAGGTGGCGATGTTGATGATACCGGTTCCGACATTGGAACGCCTGGGAACCATCCCACACCCACCTACAGTACCCGCGGAAAGCGACGGGGAAGGCCTCCAGCGCCTGGAGGGAAGAATGCGCGTAGTCGCGGCGGGCCTAGTCATTACACGCAGATACCACTCGACAAAGACGGCAATCCACAGACCGTGGTCGGTGATGAGATAGTGCTGGACGAGGACCCATTGGGGCAGCAGAAGGTGGATCAGGATGGATATCTCAAGGGAGGACGCGAGTATAGGTGTAGAACCTTCACCATCTTGGGCAGGGGCAACAAGCTGTACATGTTATCCACCGAGCCAGCCCGCTGCATCGGATTTCGCGATTCATATCTCTTCTTTCAGAAACACAAACAGCTGTTCAAGATCATCACCGAACCCGACGAGAAATACGACTTGATTGCCCGAGACCTGATCCCACACTCCTACAAGGGCCGTGCCATCGGTGTCGTCACTGCGCGCTCTGTGTTCCGCGAATTCGGCGCTCGTATCATAGTCGGAGGCCAGCGGATCATTGACGACTTCTGGGAAACCCGTGCTAGAGAAGAGGGAGTAGTGGAAGGCGAAATCGCGGATCCGTCTGATAAGCTCCCCGGTCCTGGCGAGGACTACAACCGTAACCAGTATGTTGCCTGGCACGGCGCCTCGAGCGTTTACCATACCGGCCAGCCCAGCGTTCCTACTCAAGGAGGTGCGCAGCAGCAGAAGAGGAAGAAGGTGGTGGTCACCGATACAAACTGGATGGCAGCACACGCGGCAGCCGCACAGACATTCAATACAGGCCTGAGGAACTTCCGCAATCATAACATCCCGGATACGGGAGTCTACGAAGCACACACGAACCAGATGCATTTCCCAAGAGATACCCAGCCGACGAGGGTCAGGTGGAGTACTGTCAAGGACTCGAAGCTGGAGGGAGATACGATTATCGTTGAAGAAGTCTTGGAACCGATGCCCTGGGTTGGTCGAGGGCTGGGCGTTGGCGTAGGAGAGTTGGGAAGCGGGTTTGGAGAGTGGGATGAGAGTGTTATTGATACATTGGAAACGGAAGAGGAGAGGGCGATGGTTAGGGCTCAGGTGGAGTTGGAGAGGGATTGGGCAGAGAGGTGGTGCTAGTGCTACTGCTCACTGCAGTGTACGATGTTTTGGCACAACAAACAGTCGATAGGCTCATCGTTTATCAGAGCGGGGAAATATTATCCGTGTGTGGGTATGGGATGTACTCTATCATCACCCTGCTGTCGGGAGTAGAGTCGTTTGTGTACTTGTACTTGTATTCTTCGATTTGTGCAGTGCTTTTTTTCTCTTGCTGCTTAATGTTGCTTTGACTTCTTTCTAGGGGTTTGTGAGTTCGGTTTGGTTCCTATTCGTGAACTGTTACTACATCATTCGATGGTAACTTAATAGATATGTCAGTTGTGATGAGGAATGGCATACATGGATGAATGGGTTTGTAGCAGACGCAGAATATTAACGATGAATTACCTTCAAAATTGCACTCACTACTTCATCCATCACTTCAATTAATCTATGACAACATTGCTGGGAATCCTCGTTATTATACTGTGGAGTTGGCCTTCCGTGAACTCCACCGAGTGATAATATATGATATCTTGGACATGCTGCAACCCCCATACGTATCCAGACAAAGTAATAGGAAACTAAACAGGATATCGCCTCATTTTCCTATGTCACCCAAATTGCACCGACTATGAACAACAGAATTCCACTATGTAGTTAGTAACGACCCCCAAGTAGAGCAGCGAACACAAGAAACTACCAAGTTTTAACCCCAGATCCACCTAAAAATACAGTCATGCTGCTACAACCTACTGCGCAGTGACCTCACTCTGCGCAGGAATCGTCTCTGATAACCCATTTCTTACAATTCCCTCCATCATATCCTCAACGGTAGCCTGTTTCTCACCGGAGGTTACGGTAAACTGATGTGAAAACGCGATCAGATCATCATCCACGAGTATACTACCTGTCCCATCCTCCTCCGTCTCAAGCGGCAATTTGATACCCGCTCCAGGCGCCAGGTGACCAGGTTCCAACTGTAGTTTTGGAGCGAGTATGGAGGGAGAGGAGACAAAAGCTGGGTTGAGGCGGTATGCATGACCTTCTCTGAGGAGTCGGTCTTTGCGAAGGGCAGCTTGGAGGGTGCCTTGTGCCTCAGCCCTAACATCGCGACCTTCAAGGGCTGGGAAACTTCTGTGTTGGGTATGAGTAACGAGGTTCAATAATAGAAGACGAGATGGAAGCGACATACGTGGATATCCACTCGAATATATATTTTGGCTGCACTCCTCTTCCAGCGTCGAGGGTTGTGATGGCACGGACAATCATTTCTTCCCAATTTGGACCACCAGTGTCTTCTGGATCTCCAGGTGCATCTTCATTGGTGCCGGGGGTGGCGTCTTCGATCCTTGCAGCACTGGCGGCCTTCTGAGCTGCTACTAACTCCTTTGTCTGAGGATCATAGAGCGGGAGGTTAGGATGTGTCTTCTCCGCAAAGAAGATGAGTTCCACTAGACTTGACATCGGTAAACTCGCAAGGTACATCCTCTTTTCCTCCTCCGTCAGCGTAGCACCCGGAAGTCCCATTGTCAGCGGTCTCTGCTCTCTGCTCTTGGCACACCCTGCGCAAAACCACTCTGCTGACTCCACCTGAATGACAAGCTCATCGATCGGCGGATCGTGACACAACTGATGATATGGCGTATTGCAGCCGTCACAAAATACAATCATATTCGACTGGGGGGAATGTCCACGCTGGCAAACTTTGCAGATTCGGGCATCGTAGTTACGTCTGTAGGGGCCACGGCGGCGAGAAGGCGTTTTTTGCGCTGGGTTAAAGTGTGCTGGGCGGTGGACTTTACGTCCAGATTTGGTTTTGACGCCTTCCATGGTGAATTCTTCGCTGATACTGCCATCGCTGTCTTCTTTGATGACTACGCTACTTTTGCGGCGGCCAGGTTTCCGGGCGGCTTGTTTTGCTGAGGGACGTTAGTGTGTCGAAAATAAGTGGACGGTGAATGCGACAAACCTTTTGGGCGGGTGTTTCTAGTGGTCTTGGGAGTGGAGGCTTCCTCGGGTGGTGATTGCGCCGGAGCCTGTGCAGCAGGGTGTGATGGTGAAAGAGGAGGGGCTGCAAACTGCATCTGCTGATGAGGTTGAGGTTGAGGACCTCCGGCCTGTGGGAGTCGCTGAAGCTGTGCTTGCGGAGCAGGAGGAGGCGCCATCATCTGCTGCTGCTGCTGATGATGATGTGTTTGGTGGTGATGCTGTGGCTGCTGGTGCTGCATTACGTGGTGGTACTGCTGGTGCTGTTGGTGCACGGGCTGTGGTATTTGTTGCTGGTGATGCTATGAGGACGCGCCCGTCAGCTTTACGAATGCTAGCTACCATGCATCACGGCTTTCAGCATACCCATTGCTGAAGCGCAAGCTCGGGAGGAATCCTCTGTGTGACTTCCGGGGCTAATCTCTGGCGCAGCATTATTTCATCTTCCCTCATCCCGGTTTCAGGAGCTAATTGCGTCGAGCCGTCGTGTTGTAAGGGATCATAACTTCCGGGCGCAGGACGGCGGTAAGGTGGAATAGACTGGTGGCCTGCCATTTTCTGGAGGACGAAGGTTGGAGGAAATGTAACTAGACGCGTCGAGTGGTGGTGTTGGTGCAGATGGCAGCGAGTAACGATGCAAAGAGCGAGTGAGCGCGTGATGTGAGACTTGAATTGGAGTTATGGTGTAATAATTTCGGACACATTAAAACACCTAACCCTTAGGCTGCATTTTATTACCCGGTGAAGGGTTAGGTGTTCGGATATCCGTCAAGAAGCATCGGCAAGGATTCCTGACATACTGTACGCCTGCAATATATTAAAAATCAAAAAATTTGGATACTTCTTTCACACTCAATGCCTTCCCAAGGAACCGCCTTCAAACGTCGTAAGACAGCTCACCCTACTGTTGCAATCGCTCCAAAAAAACAACTCGTTAAGAAGACCGCGAAAGGTGCCACTATGCAGAAGGTCGCCGCACCGCCAAAGGACGAGCCAGAAGACAGTACCAGCGGCAGCGGCAGCGAAGACCACGATGACGATGACGATGAGGATGATGAAGTGAAAGAAGTAGTAAGAAAAGCAGAGAGCACGGAGGAAGTTTCTAAGAAGGATGGAGTCAATGCAGCTGCAAAACCACGCGTCACAAAGACCTTCAAGGATCTGGTACTTTGGTTTTCCAATTATCTCAATGAGACAGTTTATTTAACTACTACTTTTTAGGGTATAATGGACTCCCTGTGCGATGCTTGCGCGAAGCTCGGTTTTAAAGCACCTACGCCGATTCAGGAGGAGTCGATTCCCATAGCCTTGACAGGTAAAGATTTGATCGCTTTGGCCGAAACTGGATCCGGAAAGACCGCCGCCTTCGCCCTTCCCATCCTCCAGGCCCTATGGGACAACCCTATTGGCTATTTTGCTTGTGTACTTGCACCTACTCGCGAGCTTGCATTCCAGATCTCGGAGCAGTTCGAAGCACTGGGTGGCAACATTGGTGTGCGCTGTGCTGCAATCGTCGGTGGTATGGCCATGATGGAGCAGGCTGTGGCATTAGGCAAGAAGCCGCATATCATTATTGCGACTCCGGGGCGTCTCATTGACCATCTTGAGAATACTAAGGGTTTCTCTCTACGGAACCTCAAGTACCTAGTATTGGACGAGGCCGACCGTCTCTTGGACATGGATTTTGGACCCGTCATCGACAAGATCCTCAAAGTTATTCCAAAGCAACGCAACACCTACCTCTTCTCCGCCACCATGACCTCAAAAGTCGAAAAGTTACAACGGGCATCCCTCAACTCTCCTGCACAAGTCTCAGTTTCAAGCAAATACCAAACTGTCTCGACACTCATCCAGAGCTTCCTCTTCGTTCCATTCATGCACAAAGACACCTATCTCGTCTATCTCATTAACGAATATGCCGGTCAGACCATCCTTGTATTTGCAAGAACTGTCGTGGAAACCAACCGCCTTTCTCTTCTTCTCCGTGAATTGGGCTTTAAGGCGATCCCTTTGAATGGAGATATGTCGCAGAGCGCTCGCCTTGGTTCGCTCAATAAATTCAAGTCCGGCAGCAAAAATGTCTTGGTTGCAACAGATGTTGCCGCTAGAGGACTGGATATTCCCTCGGTTGACTGCGTCATCAACTTTGATCTGGCGCAAGACTCGAAGACGTATATTCACCGTGTTGGACGTACAGCTCGTGCTGGACGTGCTGGACGGTCTATTGCAATTGTGACACAATATGACATTGAACTCTTTTTGAGAATTGAAAAAGCTCTGGGGGTCAAGATTCCGCCGTTTGAGGCTGAGGAAAGCGATGTATTGATCTTTAGTGAGCGTGTGGAGGAGGCGCAGAGGGAGGCTATCAGGAAGCTACGGGAAGAGAAGGAGAAGAGGGGTAATAGGAAAGGCGCTGGCAGTAGGAGTGGTGGTATGGGCGGTGCCGGAAAAGCCAGTGTGAAGGGACGCAAGAGAGGTAGAGATGATCGGGAGGAGGAATAGATGGGCAGTGATGTTTGTTCCTTTACGATCTGTGATTGGTGTTGGGGAGTCGGTTTAGGAGTTCAAAAGTGTTTCACTTGATAAAGCTTTAATGTTCAATCAATGACACCCGCTGCAAGATCCATCATCATCGTCATAATCACAGTCTATCACCAACATGCAACTGTACTTATTGAGTCGCCGGGTAATGGCGTTCCTGTTCATCCTTGCTGGGTTAGCTACCATCTGAAACGGCACGTCGTCCGCTCTCGAGAGCTTATCTCCTCCACACTCGACCTCAGTAAGATCCACCAACCAACCATCCATCCGACCATCCATCAACAATGGCTACAACAGCCGCCTCCCCGGTAGTCTCCAGCTCGCCCCGCCTCCCATCACCGCCGCCATTTACAGAAGTACAAGTTGCGCCCCCTTCGTCCACTACCGTTCCGACCTCCCCGACCAAGTCTTCCCCGCCTTCTTCAACTCGGCGGATCAGACCAGGCACTAAATCGGCAAACGTAACCGCGGGGGCACCTTTGACCTGTCTCTCCGATCTTGATTCCGCCTTCCAGCTTCAAGAACATCTCGCCTCTCTTATAACGTCCATCACCAACCCGGCCGGTTCGAACCGTACCTTTCCCCTCTCCCGTGCTGACTGTCAGCGCCTCGCCACACCTCCCGATGGTGTCGAGGAAACGCTCTGGTGCTACGAACTCACTCGGCGCCTTACCCGCGACCTCAACGTCCTGATCGTTGCGCTGCTGAACGATAAATGCACAGCCTCCACATGCCCGGAGATGCGTGCGAGCGAATGGCAGTATTTATGCGCAGTGCATGAGAGCCCGCAGAGTTGCTGCGCGATCGACTACTCGACACACACCCTCGATCAGGCTGCAACGATGCTGACAAGCACAAAGTACTTTCCGAGCCGGCTGAGCCTGCACCAGGCGAGTGTTAAGCATCTGGCATCAATCTTTAGACGGCTGTACCGCATCTTTGCGCACGCATGGTTCCAGCATCGCCATGTGTTCTGGGAGGTAGAGGGCGAGCACGGGCTTTATCTATTTTTCAAGACGGTGTCAGATCGGTACCGGCTAATCCCGCAAGATAATCTTATGTTGCCGCCCGAGGCAGAGGGGTTGAAGAGTGACAAGAATGGAATACAAGGTGAGAGGGAGGAGGACGAGGACGAGGACGAGGATGATATTGATGAGTGGGATCGAGGAACGCAGCCGAGGGCACATCCAGAGGGCCCGGAAGAAGAAGAGGACGAAGAGGAAGAGGAGAACTACAGTGATGAGAGTGAGAGCGATGAGGAAATTGTGGGGGGTGAAGATGAAGATGTTGATATCATTGATGACGACGATGTACAAGTGGGAGCGAAGGGGAAAGAAACGGAAGTAAAGATCGAAAAGGATGGAGGGAGTGATTTTACGGAGGAGGTGTCACAATTGTCAGAGGAAACTAAACCGCCAGGAGACGCCAAAGTGGAACCGGAAGAAGAAAAGAGTGAAGTAGTGGAGCCTGTAGTAGGAGAGAAGGTAGAGAAGGATGCAGCTACTGATCCAGAAGGTGGCGAGGGTACAAACGATAATGATATCAACAAAAACGCAGAAGACATACAGGGTGGCCCCGCTGAGGACATACAGGGTAGTACCACCGAGGACGTGGTGGAAGAGGAGTCGGATGAAACCATGTCCAAGGATGAAGTTAACTCCAAGGTGACTGAGGCAAAGGATGACGAATAGTGATTAATGCTGTTTGTGCTGGCATAACGGTTTCTGTACAATAAAATACCCGGTGCTACTACCGCATCACAGTGTGGCTAGAGGGTTCGTTTGGGATTGATGTTGCGAAGGGATTTCTTTTCATGTACATTTGTGTATACTTATACTAGTCATGAACGCTGTCAGAGATGGCGATCACGTCGAGGATACACTCTCAGGTAGTTGGTGTCATGATATCATTTAACGCCTCTATCGCTGTGGGTGTCGAAATCCTCAGTAATCATGCGTTGCCCAACCTCGCGACAACTGCTGCCATCTCCTCATCGGGATAGATCCTGAAACCCTTTTCCTTTGTCACTGAAGCCAACTGTACGTTCTTGGAATCCAGCTTCTCTTCCATCACCTGCTTCAGCGTCTTCAACACTAGCGTCTCAGCTTCCTCGAGGGTTAACGACTACTCAAAGCACAAATGTCAGCAGCGACAGCGTGGTAGTATTATGTGGGTGGGGTAGGAAGGCGGGGACATGCGCTGTGGTACTCGTTCTGGAGCTCGGCCTGAGCTCCCTCACTTCCAGACCCAATGGCCTTCGCGTCATATCTGTAGAAAGTACCGGAAGGTTCGGCGTGATACCTGGATATCTCGTCAAACCATATGTAGATCTAGACACAGTGCAAGGGGACTCACAGCTGCGGGCCGTCTTCGTCGTATCCGGCAATTAATAGCGCCACTCCGAAAGGTCTTGACATAATGCTTTCTTCTCCGTCCGCACCTTCACCAAACCTCAATGCTAGATCGCAGATGGCCTGTGTACACGATTCAACACGAAGCGGCTCGTTGTAGTGGAAGCTGTGGTTCTGAGACTCTACTCGGGCGTGCTCGATCATGGATCGGGCATCAGCTTGAAGACCGGACATGGCGCATCCGATATGTGAGTCAATTTCCACAATTTTCTCGACTGATGAAGCTTCCAATAGAGGAGACGTGACTCGCTTCTCAACGCCAATGATGACTCCGAAACCAGTTGCAACCTATTGATGGAAATTAGAGTCGGCGGTGTGGCTGTAGCTTGGTGGGGTACCCCAATAGCGGTTGAACCGAGCTTGATGGCTTCTAGAGAGTACTCGACCTGGAATAGACGCCCCTCGGGTGAGAAGGTGCTTCACGGCATGTCAGTGGGATGAATTTTCGAGCGCTGTGGATGGAGGGATTACTTGATACCGCGGTCTGGAAGTTTATTCGTTCATTCATTAGCTGTCAGTGCGGGGCCAGGAGGGTGCTACAAACCGTATTCGGAACGAGCAATGAACATGATGGTGACAGTATGGCAGTGGGGTTCGTAGAGAATGGTGAAAATGCTAGAAGCAGCGCTGAGAAGGATGAAGGTGATGGGTGATGGGGATCAAGATCGGGAGTGCAGACTTGTTGCTTATAGCTGCTTCTGCGCTTCGACAAAATCACCGTTGGCTTTGAGCCGCAGACTGCGACAGGGGTATTGGAAAGCACCTTTTCAACTCCCTAATTTTGCGCTCCACAATATCGCTACCGCTAGAATATAAGTATTCCACTGAGCCTCACTCCCTTCTTTGGAGCAGACTACGCTTCTCTTATTCTCTTACACGTCACTCTCATCCATGGGTCCAATCTGAGGGACACGCCGAGAGAAACCCAGCGAAATAGTTAATACTGTACCGGCAATTGCGGATGATACACTTTTTTCTGACCTATAGTTTTCAAGATACAGTGGACACAACGTGAGCTTTGCTTCGCTCAGAAAAGGGTCATAAATGCAACGTAAAGAATTTTTTCAAGGAGCTAGCCCATCTCAGTATTAGCAAGCCTAATCAGGAAGGCCTGTGTCACTGTCAGTGCCATAAGGTGAAAATCCGCTAAGTTCTTGATGCACAGCAGGGCTTCTTTGAAGGGAATCGTTTGGCTTGCCAAAGGGTTTAAAAGAGTCACCGCAAAAACTGGAACAATCATGCACCTAATTGTTTTCATCTCCTTACCACTCCAGTGCGTCACATGGCTAAATGGCTTGTTAAAGTGAGCTGAGCCAGGATATGGAGGCATTATTGCTCAGAGTTGAATGAATTTGTCAATCATAGAATGTTGTTTGAGGAGGAACATTACCCAGACTATCATTTGGCAAAGGATACCGAGATAGACTATATGAAAGACATCGCATACAATAATAGTCATTGGAGAGATGCACTTCATACTGCAGAAGATGTCTTCCAAGGTTTCAACCGCTCGATGTTCCAGATATTGTCTGATTTTCCATCTCTGCATCCCATTTCTCTGAGACCTGAGTATCTTTTTTTGGCAGTATAGCCAATAATATTGCAATTGCCACCATGATAAATCCCTTCTTCATCAGCAAAATGTATTTTGGTCACTGAAAGCCTCCAGGAGTGTCTGAGAGAATGTGGAGTGTAAACTTAGATGCGTCAATTTCAGAAGAGTATCAGACTCTAGGAGGGCATTCCTGCCGGCCTTCAGAGTAACTGGGAGCACTGACGACAAGCCTGGGAGTGCCGACGACAAGCCTGGGAGCAGCAGGGAGCGCTGACAACAAGCCTGGGAGCAGCTGGGAGCGCTGGGAACAAACCTGGGAGCGCTGGGGATAAGTCTGGGAGCACCTCGAATCACAGTAGAGCAGTCTGGGAAAAACAACATCTTCTTTGGGAATGCTGCTGGTGTGCCCGGAAATCATTGCTACTACTTCTCATTCAACAATTTTTAAAACTCATGTATTCAGTTTGTATTCCCATTTATGTATCTATGTATCTATATAGCTACCTATCTACACACGGTATATCTGGACTGGCTGCAGGCGGTGCTTGAGAGCAATTTGAGATGCGCCTGAAAATGACGATTGAGTGAACTCAGGGATACACTCCGGGACTGTAATCGAGCGAGTTTGGTGATGCACTTTGGAGGCCGTGATAGAGTGAGTTTGGAGATGCACTTGGATACCGCGATTGTGTAGGATTGGAGATACAATTGGAGGCTGTGAATGGGCAACTTTGGAGATGCACTTGGAGGCCGTAATTGGGCGAGTTTAGAGATACACTTGAAGGCTGTGATTGAGCGAGTTTGGAAATGCACTTGGAGGCCGTGATTGAGCGAGTTTGGAGATGCACTTGGAGGCAGTGATCGAGCAAGTGTGTAGATGCACTTGGAGGCTGTGATTGAGCGAGTTTGGAGATGCACTTGGAGACCATGATCGTGTGAACTTGGATGCTGTAATCGATTGAGTTTGGGGATAAACTTGGAGGCCGGGATCGAGCGAGTTTGGAGATGCACTTGCAGGCCATAATTGAGTGAGTTTGGACGAGTACTTGGGAGGCAGTCGATGGACGGTGCGCCGGGTGCTAAGACTCTTTTCATGTTAGTTAACTTGCAACCGTGGGAATGTGACAAGGTGACTTTACCTTTGAGCCCTCATGCAAAGGCACGCCGGAAGCTAAAGCTACATTCAGGGGTCGACTCGTAATCATGAGAATGAAGGGAAGACAAACAATCTTTGATGGATGCTGTACTCGGTGTATGCTGTACTTGGTGTATACTGTACTTGGTGTATGCTGTACTTGGTGTATGCTATACTCGGTGCCAACTCATGATCATGACATGGCGAGATTGAGAGGAATGGCTTTACTTTGCGTTCTGTGATGATAGTAGAGTTGTAGACAAGAAAGAGAGAGATGGGGGAGGAAGATGAGAACGATGTGGAGGATACGAGCAGATATGAGTAATCAGGGGTACGACCTGCCTGATTGGGTTGGGATAACCTCGTATTGATATTCTTACATGCCGGATCAGGACTCACACCTGCTGTATCGGGGATGGTAAATCGTCTTGCACACGAAATTCTCTTAAGTCCCAGTTTCTCATGATGATTTTCCCCATACCCTCTCATTTCTCTCTGTGTTGTCCTCAATTCTACCATCACCTAAGAACACAAAGTTAAGTCATCCCTCTCTATCTCCCCATGCCATAAACAAGAGTTAACACCGACTACAGCATACACCAAGTACAGCATACACCGAGTACAGCATACACTGAGTACAGCATACACCGAGTACAGCATACACCGAATACAGCATTCACTGAGTACTGCATTCACCATGTTCTGCATCATCCCAGGATCGACAGTCTCCCACTCCCAGCGAGTCTCTCACCTCTCGGCAGACCATGTTGTACTCAATTCTCCACATTCGCACAATTACGAGTTAACCCAGGAATACAGTCTCCACTCCCATCACGCCTTCCTCCTGAACTTACCGCCTCCAGATTGACTGCCTCCTAGTACTCCTCCAATCTCTCTCGATCATGGCCTCCAAGTGCATCTCCAAACTCACTCGATCACGGCCTCCAAGTAAATCTCCAAACTCGCTCAATCGCAGCCTCCAAGTGCATCTCCAAAGTCGCTCGATCGCAGCCTCCAATTGCATCTCCAAACTCGGTCGATTGCGGCCTCCAAGTGCATCTCCAAACTTGCTCAATTGCGGCCTCCAAGTGTATCTCCTAAGTCGCTCGATCACGGCTTTCAATTGCATCTCTAAACTCGCTCGATCGCGGCCTCCATGTGTATTTCGAAACTTGCTCAATCACAGCCTCCAAGTGCGTCTCCAAACTCGCTCGATTATGGCCTCGGGGTGTATCCCAGAGTTCACTTGATCCTCATTTTCAGGCGCACCTCAAAGCTGGGCAAGACAGAGTGTGTATTTCGTATAATGAGATGATGTCTATCTACCCCGGGGTCTCCGAAATATATACTGCCTGTCGCTGAGTCCATCTCCGTTATTCCTGTATCTCCAAATGTATATATATAGAGAGACTTAGATAATACATACCATATTATGATGTAGTGAATCTTGTGACTGTAAGAAAGACCAGTATAATCGATGAAATGCCTTGTGGTTATGGAACCCTAAGAACCACTGGTGTGAGAATATGACACCAAGTCTCCCGCAGACCTGCACAGAGGTCTCCGCAGCTCTAGAATTTGACTATCCTAATAGTCAAATCTTGTAGCATCCTGAATGCACCTGCATCACTGCAGGTGCTTTCAGGAGTACGTGAGAATGCTCTTGCACAGTCTGAGAGCATTTTGCAAAGCTCCAGGGGGGGGGTGGGAGCATCTGGAAGTACTTAGAAGCACTGGCGAGGGCTACCGGAGTGTCTGTGAGGTTTGCGTATAACTTCCGGACCGAATTACATTTTGCTGATGTTATTAATTATACATATCATTCGAAGTTGCCAGATCTATATGGCTATTGCCAATCCATAGCTCATTCTTTCCATCTCCTGTCTTACTACTAGTAGCTATCCCTGGAATTACGTGCGTGCAGCTGACAATGTTTCCCGCACTGAAAATTGGCAAAGCAACGGCTGCCGGTGCTTTTCTCACTTGTATAAATTTTGTGACGGGATTGAACTTACCAGAGTTTTCAGGTAATGTGGTGAGTGCTAGGGCTAACCAGTACTCAACGAAAGCTCCATCCTCATTTAGGAGTTGGATTTTGAATAGTCCTTGCAGTTGCCATGGGAGATGCCCATTCAGTGCACCATAACACCTCCACTGGCATTGGTTGACCCACACCCAGTCGTTCCATCGATTCCCTCCATGCCAGCTCTGGCTTCCTGTACATTGACACATCTGAGATATGTGTTTACCATCTAAACCCTCAACTTGAACCTTAATGCCACGGTAAATACAGAGCTCCATTGCGTACAGTTGATCATCCGATATATTCATCCAGTTATGACTCTTAGGCTTGATATACCCCCACATGCCACCGATATTGCCACGTGGTGCATTCCGTCTTGCGTATTGTCAGGGAAAGCTCTAAAGTCAAGGATCATAGCATCAGGATGGTTTCCATCACCGCGGTTTTGGGGTCCCATGAATTGGAGCTTTGCTGATAACTGCGGACTCAGGGGGGCAGCAAGATCAGCGCCAGAAGGGAGGACTTTGCAGGCGGCAGCGCTCTTCTCCTGACGCTGAGCAAGGGCTTGGAGATTGAGCTCTCTGATTTTGAAGCAGAGAATGTGACTCTGAAAGGTGATTACTTGTGGCAGGTAGTTCAGATTGTGATTGTAGGCATTCCAACTGTCCTTGAGGTTTATTTTATGTGCTTCTTCATGTCTCTTGGCAGAATACTGTTGCAAGGCTCCCTATCGACAAATCTGTTTGACCCAATGAGATATTAAGTGGATCTTCAGAAAGTTGTAGTTAGCATCTAACTCCTTGGAAACATCTATTTCGTGGCTGATATAATCCCGCCAGGTGTTCATTTGGCACCGCTTGTTGGACGGTGTCCAAGTTTTAGCATTGGTTTCCTTATCTAGCGTTCACTTCTTTACAAGTTCTGTTGTTGGGGCATTGGCTTTGGCCTTCGCCTTGTTGCCTGCTTGCCTGAGTAAGAAAACATCTTTGATGGTGTGAAAATGACACAAGGCGTCCTCCATGTAGCTCAATGTTGCATCACATTAGCAAAATGTAAAATTGTTTGGAAGTCATAACTCAACGACTCAGCTATTCTGAACAGCCACACCGATCTTTCTAGAAGCTGCCAGAAGCTCCCGAACAGGCTGAATGCATAACGATGTTCTTCTCAGGTACTCTGAGACATACTTTGAGGTACTCCTCAACGTTTCTGAAGTTGCTGAACAGAATACAAGAATATTCTAAAGAGTATGAAGTCATCTTCAGAATGCTATAAAGTTATACCTTTAGGTTGGTGAAATTTCAGAGCTGCTGGGACTACGACACTTGTTGCCAAGATCATTCTGGTGCACCTGGAGCCAGACTCTCCGGAAGTAATGATATGTAATGTCTATATTGAATAGTACAATTCGATAAACTATCTCACAGCTACACACCTGAATCAGGCATTCTGATCTAATTAATATACAGTCCAGTAGGTATCTAAATCAACATGTTTATTTACAAGCCATCCACAATTAATGCCACCCAATGCAGAATTCTCCCGCACCCAATGTGCCGGTCCAACTATTGCTCCAACGGGTACAATATGCATCTTATTCGTCTGTTTGACCACCCGGATGAACCCATCTACACAATCAGCCCAACCATGATGATCTTTGATCTTTGTTGGAATCACCACCGTGTATTCTTGAGCTTGAGGACGTAATACCCATTGTTGGGTCTTTTTGCACCTCTTAGAAAACATTGATATTGCGTTGCCAGCTGGCAGGGACTCCTGAAATTGGAGGATCTGATATGGTGGAGTCCAGCTGAAGTATAAGACGGGAAAAGAAGGAATTTGTCCTTGGAAGGTGTTATCGAGGTCATTCTCTTCACTTTGCATATTCTGGACCCAGATGTTATGAGATTTAGGCATGATCCCTTGGTTGGCATTGGTATATTCTATCTTGCAATCAAGTCCCAGACGCTCAACAGAAGTAGGGTTGTGAAATGGTTGATGGTAGTACAACAGTCCATTCTGGAGTTTAATAAATATACTGTCAATGAGCACATTCTGATCATATCCGAGCACGAGTCCACAAACTTCGGGTCCCCAGTCCTGTCTAATTTGAGCGCGGAATAGCTGTCCAAAGTTGGGAATTGCGAAATCTTTTGATGCATCTCTGAGTGAGGTTAATTTGATACTTCTGCACACTTTGCGGACATGCATTTCTCTCAAATGATATACATGCTGTGATACAGGGCGGATAAAGGGCTCATCCTGAATTGTTTGGAGACATAACAGATAAGCTCTGCATTTACTTTGCCGTTTATCGGTAGCGGACAGTTGGTTGAAAACTTTTGCAGAGTCAACATTGTAGCAGCCTTGGAGTTCAAGATATAACAGTGTCTTCTCCATACAGTCAAGACTGGTACACCGGTCATTATGCTTAAGTATCTGTTGAATGTAATTGACTTTGTTGCTAGTTCGATATGCCTCTTTCACCTTGGCGAGATGTAGCCGTTCGGAAATATCGGTGATGAAAGTGTCACCAGAACCCATTCGGCAAATTGACTGTGATATATGGCTCACAAGATGCATCTTTGGATATCCGAAATGGATTATGCGCTGTTCAATGGCTTTCTGGAGAGCCTGAATGCCGATTGTCTCGTACCAAGCTTCAAACTCGATCGTGTGGATGGAAAATTCCTTCTTGAACCGCTTCGGTTTATTCAGGGTGATGCCATAAATCTCTCTCTCCAGCTGGATAGTAACACGCTCTGTATCAGTCAAGCTCCAGATTGTGGCTTCTGTCTCAGCATCAGATCGCCGGTTATGAAATTGCAGCTGCTTGTCGGCAGTGATATTGGCTGCCCGGTAAGCGTTGTCTTCAGCTGCAGTTTTCATTAGTGCAAGTTGTTTGGCGAATATGCTTCTGGGACCGGTTGCCTTGGTCTCAACTTTCTGCTATAGTCGTTGCTAATAATGATGGAATAATTTATCAAAAGCTTGCATTTACCAGGTGTCACTTGATGGCTTTTGCACTCTGATCACTCGATTGCCTTCTGACGATCAGCATCTGACTCCGTGGTTGCTGCTTACCGGGCACCGATCAGGTGCACCTCAAATTGCCTGTGTTTTGTTGAGGAAATCTTTTCGGCCCCATACACAAGGGCCTCCATTACAGCACGAATCTTATGAATCTTTTGTTCGTGTAACTGATAGGATTCCATTGCCAACAGGGCATCTACTTTAGCCTTTGCAGACTTCGACATTTGCTGTTCTCGAAAAATTCCTTTCTTTGGGTACAATCAGTTGAGTGCATCGTCTCGTGCTTTGAGGGATAGATCGAAGTGATTTTGTTGGCTAACAAGTAGAGAGAATTCACATAATGCCTGCTTGGCTCGCGTTACTATTTCATAGGAGGCTGTTTCCGCTGATTTTTTCCCGTCATCCTTGGAGTCAACTAGAATTGGAGTACAATTCACAGCCAGTGTTCTAATCAATTCATGGATCTCTTTACTTTGCCAGGTGCCGCTTTTGAAAGAATCAAATGGTTTGGAGAAGTGCTGGAGGCCGAGATATTGGGGCACCGATGTGAATTGATTGTCAAATTAATCCTTGACCTGTCTTGCTTTCAGGTATTTGAGCAGCCAGTGCAATAAGTCTTTAACTAAATCCAGGACCAGCTGATGCAATTCATCAAGCTGCCAAAGCCGATAGACATTGCAGAGAGGGAATTGCCAGAACTGGTTGCAGATTGGGTGGACACCTAGAGTGTGCAGAGCATCAATATTGTTGTCCTCCAGGAGCTCCGAGTAAATATGCTGGTCTCTTGAGTTATTGAGTGGTTGAAAGGTGAAATGCCCCATCGGTGCACCCTTGGGAATTTCGCACATCGGACATGATCCATATGAGACTTGAGCAACCATGACTTGTTCCGGATAATGTCTGACCCAGGCAGCCTATAGAGGGTATCATTGTTGCTGGAATCCATCAGCATAATCCCATTTCAAGCCGGGGCCAGCGATGTCAAGATGCCTAAGTTGAGACAGCACAGTTCTAACCGCGGAATGCCAAGCTTCGTCTAAGTGTTTGGCACCTTTTGGTGGACATGGAATCAGGCCAACAAGAATCCAGGCGCGCTTTTTAGGTGTACGGTGGATATCTTTTTGAATGTTACCTATTGTGAGATACAGCGGCCAGGCATTCTGATCGCACAAAAAATTTGCCAACTGGGTCTTGTCGGATGCACAAATCACTGGCACAATTGTCGCTCCAGTAGGAAGTTGATCTTGTGTATCCCACCACCAATCAGCCATGTTCATCTTGCTGTAGATTGGATGACCCACAGAGACAGCGAGGCGCACCAGTTCGAAATCGAGATGTACCTGACAAGGAAGATGTGTTAGGAGGCACTGGATACATTTGAAAATATCCCTGCAGTATAATGTTCCAAAGACATGTGAGTCATCGTCAATCCAACTATTACTCCCGAGCCCGAAATTGAGTTCTGAGAGGAGTTTTCGCATGGCATCTGCAGATTGGAAGTATTCAATTTTGAAGTTGTCCAGTCCACCCCGGAAATGTTGATCTATCCACGTTTTCGTTTGGTGGCTAAACGATTGAGCCTGCTGAAAGTCATGTGTGGACCGAAATGAATGCCATGGATTCCAGTGTTCTGAGTACTTTCGATGCATGTTGTACAATCCAGTTGCTTTGCCATTCGCGTTCCCCACTGCATTTTCCACTCTAACCACCTGCCTGTGAGCCTTTGTTTTTGTTGGATCAGGGGTACAGGTGAGATCAGGCTGCTGAGGGTTCATTGGTTCTTCATTGGGAGTATCTTCAAGTGGTGGTGCACCTGGTACATTGTCTGTGAGTAGATCATTAATTGACAGCTTGTCAATGGCCAATCAGGTGCACCTACTGTGGTCAAACCATGATGGCTCAGGGTGAGGGAAGTCTGCAGATGGTAGAATCCCGTTGGGTAATAGCTCTTCATTCATTGATATTGGGTAATATTGTTGATAGTGAGCTTCCAGTTGGTTCTCGTTGGATGATTTCTTTTTGCAGATAAAGCATTTAACATGTTTCGGGCAAGTGTTGACCATATGTGAGAAATGCACAGTGTTCTGACAAATCTCAATGATGCTTTGGTGGGTATGGTTTGTTGCTGGATTTGGGCCTCAAGGATATTTGATTGAAAGAAAGCTAACTCTAACTCCGGTTAGCGTATCACTTTCAAAGCTGCATCACACCCCACCAAATGTACAGGAGGGGTAAAACAAAGTTACTTTACAATTAGTTTTCTTTACAAACTAGGATAATATCTATCAAATCCCGCACAATAACGCTGTATATTATCTACTGAAAATTGTTAGCAATGAAAGCTTCTTATGTCATCACTGTGATGAACTTTTAATACTGTTGTTCAGGTGCTACTATGATTTGCCTTATCGTATACTAAGTCATTCATCAGCAGAATGTAAATCAGTCTGGAAGCCACGCGGAAACCTCCCAGACACTCCGGTAACCCCCACCAGTACTTCTAAGTATGTCCAGATGGTCCCAGGCCCCCCTGGAGCTTTGCAAAGTGCTCTCAGACTCTGCAAGAGCATTCTCAGGTGCTCCTGAAAGCACCTGCAGTTATAGATGTGCATTCAGGATGCTACGAGATTTGACTATTAGGATAGTCAAATTTTGGAGAGGGTGAGACCTCTGCACAGGTCTGTGGGAGGTTTCGAGAGCAGCTCTGTGGGAGACTTGGTGCCATATTCTCAGCGCAGTAGTTCTTAGGGTTCCATAAGCACAAGGCATGTCGTCTATTCGTCTTTGTTACAGTCCCAAGATTCGCTATCTTATAATATGGTATGCATTATTTAAGTATCTCTATATAAATACATATGGTCAATCTGGTAGTCGAGCATAATCAGAGGAGCACCTGGAGACGCCCATTGAGAGAACCTAGAGATGCACCACTTGGAGGCCATTGTGGTGAAACGACGGGACTAGAAGGCACACCATCAACATTTCACCACACCTCTCGTGACTTGCAAACGGAATTCGTGAGGGAGAGTGGATCTAGCCTGAGGAGCGTAGTAAGAAGGTGAGAAGATATGATACTACCCGGCCGTGAGGATCAACGCAATTGCGTAGATCTACGAAATCTGGGAAAGAGCAAGTGAGACCAAAAGTTGGGAAACACAGTGTATTTTCGTTGTATGACAAGATGAGATGAAAATGAGATGATGTCTATCTACTCCGGGGTCTCCCGAATATATACTCCACATTGCTTATTTCACCTCAATTACCCCTCTATTTCCGTACACCCACCGTCGCTCCTTAACGATATACTTGGGGGTCTTGATTATGCGAGTTCAGAGATGCATTTGGAGGCCAGGATCGAGTGAACTGCGAGATACACTCCGAGACTGTGAGTAAGCGAGTTTGTAGACGCAATTGGAGACGGAGATTGAGTGAAGTCAGAGATACACTTGGAGGCCCCATCGAGTGAGTTTGAAGATGCAATTGGAGACCAACATTGAGTGAACTCGGAGATGCACTTGGAGGCCATGATCGAGTGAGGTTGAGGATGCACTTGGAGGACGAGATTGAGTGAACTCAGAGATGCACTTGGCGGCCGTGATTGATCGAGTTTGGAGATTCACTGGAAGGCTGTGATTGAGCGAGTTTGGACATGCACTTGGAGGCTGAGATTGAGTGAACTCAGAGATGCACTCCAAGGCTATCATCAATCGAGATCGGAGGAGTACTTGAAGGCGGTCGATTTGGAGGGAGGCCCGACGGTAGCTGAGACTCTATTCATTGGTTAACTTCCAATTGTGGGAATATAGAGAGTTGAGTACAACAAAATCCACCAAGAGATGAGATACTGGCCGGGAGCGAGAGACTGTCGATCTTGGGATGACGCTGTACTCGGTGTTAACTCAAAATTACGGCATGGAGAGATAGAGAGTGATGACTTAACTTCGTGTACTTAGGTGATGGTAGAGTTGAGCACAAGAAAGAGAGATCAGAGGAGATGGGGGAAATCATCATGAGATACTGGGACTTAAGAGAATTTTGTGTGCCAGTCAATTAACCATCCCCGATATGGCAGGTACGAGTCCCGATCCGGAGGGTAATAACATCAATACAAGGTCTTCAAAACCCAATCAGGCAAGTCATACTCCTGATTTCTCATCTCCATATCGTTCTCATCTTCATCCCCCATCTCTCTCTTTTCTGTCCACACCTCTCCATCAGCAAAATATAAATCAGTCCGGAAGCCACACGCAAACCTCCCAGACAATCTGGTAGACCTCACCAGTGCTCCCAAGTGATTCCAGATGCTCCCAGCCCCCCCTGGAGCTAAGCAAAGTGCTCTCAGACTCTGAAAGAGCATTCTCAGGTGCTCCTGAAAGCACCTGCAGTTATGGAGGTGCATTCAAGATGCTATGAGATATGACTTATAGGATAGTCCAATTTTGGAGCAGCTGAGACTTCGAGAGCAGCTTGAGACCTCTGCGCAGCTCTGCGGGAGACTCAGTGCCGTATTCTCACAGCAGTGGTTCTTAGAGTTCCATAACCACAAGGCATTTGGTGTACCAGATTTGTCTTTGTTAGAGTCACAAGATTCGCTACATCATAGATTGGCATGTATTATCTATCTACATAAGCAAAAAACATTTCCGTCCGGGCGGAATGGCTGCTTCCGAGTGGACGTGTTCTGTCAGAGCCGTCAGAGACACCCCGGTGGCGGATTACTCAGCGCCCGGCATCAATACCACGCGTTGTGTTGCATATCGCCCTCCGATCGCCGTTTCGCCATTTCTCCTCGCTCTGTCAGTCTCCTATTTTAAACAAACACTCTGGCGTTGTGGCCAACTGTGACCATACGTCGGAATAGGTTCATTGGGTACATGCTTGCATCGGGATTGCAATGCAATGGGTGACGCTGCGAAAATCTCTCCTCACGTTCCTTCTACATTAAGCTCGAGGAGCATAGGAAGAAGGTGAGAAGATATGATACTACCCAGCTGTAAGGATCCATGCAATTGCGCGGATCCACGAAATCTCGGAAAGAGCGAGTGAGACGAAAAGTTGGGAAAGATAGAGTGTGTATTTTCGTTGTATGACGACATGGGATGAAAATGAGATGCTGTCTATCTATCTACCCTGGGGTCTCCCAAATATATACTCCGCGTCACTCATTGCACCTCCGTTACCCCTATATCTCCGTACACCCACCGTCGCTCCTTAACGATATCCTTGGAGGCCGTGATCGAGCTAGCTTGGAGATGCACTTGGAGGCTGAGATCGAGTGAACTGAAAGATGCACTTGGAGGCCATGATCGAGCTAGTTTGGAGATGCACTTGGAGGCCGAGATTGAGTGAACTGAGAGATGCACTTGGAGGCTGTGATCGATCAAGTTTGGAGATGCAATTGGAGACTGAGATTGAGTGAACTCAGAGATACACTCTGAGGCCGTGATCGAGCGAGTTTGGAGATGCAATTGGAGACCGAGATTGAGTGAACTCGGAGATACACTCGGAGGCCGTGATGGAGCAAGTATGGAGATGCAATTGGAGACCAAGATTGAGTGAACTCAGAGATGCACTCTGAGGCTGTGACCGAGCGAGATTGGTGATGCACTTGCAGGCTATGATCGAGCGAGATTGGAGGAGTACTTGGAGGCGGTCGATTTGGAGGGAGGCGCGACGGCAGCTGAGACTCTATTCATTGGTTAACTTGTAATTGTGGGAATGTAGAGAGTTGAGTACAACATCCGCCGAGAAATGAGAAACTGGCTGGGAGTGGGAGACTGTCGATTTTGGGATGATGCTGTACTTGGTGTATGCTGTAATTGGCGTTAACTCATGATTATAGCATGGAGAGATAGAGAGGGATGACTTAACTTCGTGTTCTTAGGTGATGGTAGAGTTGAGCACAAGAAAGAGAGATATCAGAGGAGATTGGGGAAATCATCATGAGAAACTGGGACTTGAGAGAATTTCGTGTGAGGGTCAATTGACCATTCCCAATACGACAGGTACGGGTCCTGATCCGGCAGGTAATATCACCGATACGGGGTCTTCTAAACCCAATCAGGCAAGTTGTACTCCTGATTTCTCAAAGCCGCTCGTATTCTCCTTATCGTTCTCATCTTCATCCCCCGTCTCCCTCTTTCTTGTCCACAACTCTAGCATCATCGCAAGAACACAAAGTTAAGTCATCCCTCTCTATCTCTCAATGCCAAAATCATGAGTTAACACCGAGTACAGCATACACCTAAGATCGTCTGTTGTCCCTTCATTCTCTCGATTTTGAGTTGACCTCTTAATGTAGCTTCAGCTTCCGGCGTACCTCCCTACCGATCCACCGCCACCAGCCAGTTCTCCATATTAGCTTCCAAGGTAAAGTGATCTCGTCACATTCCCACGGTTTCGAGTTTTTTAACGGATGAATAGAGTCTTAGCACCTGGCGCGCCTCCCACCGACCGCCTACAGATCGACCACCTCCAAGTACTCCTCCAATCTCGCTCGATCATAGCCTGCTACAAGTGCATATCTATACTCGCTCGATCATGGCCTCCCAGTGCATCACCAAACTCGATTGATCACGGCCTCCAAGTGCAGCTCTCAGTTCACTTGATCTTGGCCTGCAAGTGCATCTTTCAGTTCACTTGATCTCGGCCTCCAAGTGCATCTCCAAACTCGCTCGATCACCGCCTCCCAGCGCATCTCCAAACTCGATCGATCATGGCCTCCAAGTGCAGCTCTCAGTTCACTCGATCTCAGCCTGCAAGTGCGTCTCTCAGTTCACTCGATCTTGGCCTCCATGTGCATCTCCAAACTCGCTCGATTACAGCCTCCCAGTGCATCTCCAAACTCGATCGATCACGGCCTCCAAGTTCAGCTCTCAGTTCACTCGATCTCGGCCTCCAAGTGCATCTCTCAGTTCACTCGATCTTGGCTTCCAAGTGCATCTCCAAACTTGATCGATCACAGCCTCCAAGTGCAGCTCCCAGTTTACTCGATCTCGGCCTCCAAATGCATCTCCAAAGTCGCCCGATCGCGGCCTCCCAGTGCATCTCCAAACTGGATCGATCTCTGCCTCCAAGTGCAGCTCTCAGTTCACTCCATCTCGGCCTCCAAGTGCATCTCCAAACTCGCTCGATCACGGCCTCCCAATGCATCTCCAAATCCTTTCGGGGACGGCCTCCGAGTGTATCTCTGAATTGTAGATTGGTAGCTATATAGATACATAGATTCATAGATGAGAATACAATCTGAATACATGAGTTTTAAAAATCGTTGTACGATTAGTAGTAGCTATGAGTTCCAGGCGCACCAGCAGCGTTCCCAAAGAAGATGTTGTTTTTCCCAGAATGCTCTACTGTGATTGAAGGTGCTCCCAGACACTCCCAGGGTTGTCGCCGGCGCTGTCAGGTGCTCTGCCATGCAACGCTACAGGAAGCTTGTAATACTCTGTCAGAGGGTACGAGGTTCCATTAGAGCCGTCAGAGCCGTCCGGAACACCCGGGTGTTTCAAACGGAAACTAGGGTTCTTTCTGATGTAAGTCTCTCTACATATATACATACGGCCAATCTGGCTGCAGGTGGGACTGGAGCGTAATCGCAGGAGCACCTGGAGACGCTGATTGAGAGAACTTAGAAATGCACTTGGAGGTCGTGATCGTGTGAACTGGGAAATGAACTTGGAGGCCGCGATGGAGTGAGTTTGGAGATGCACATGGAGGCCGAGATCGAGTTGAACTTAGAGATACACTTTGGGGCCGTGATCGAGCCAGTTTGGAGATGCATTTGGAGGCCGAAATCGAGTAACTCAGTGATGCACTTGGACGCCGTGATAGAGCGAGTTTGGAGATCCACTTGGAGGCTGAGATCGTGTAACTCGGAGACGCGCTTGGAGGCCGTGATAGAGCGAGTTTGGAGATCCACTTGAAGGCTGAGATCAAGTTGAACTTAGAGATGCACTTGGAGGCCGTGATCGAGCGTGTTTGGATGTGCATTTGGATGCCGAGATGGAGGAACTCAGAGATGCACTTGGAGGCCGTGATGGAGTGAGTTTGGAGAAGCACTGGGAGGCCGAGATCGAGTAACTCAGAGATGCACTTGGAGGCGGTGATAGAATGAGTCTGGAGATGCACTTGGAGGCCATGATCGAGCGAGTTTGGAGATGCACTTGGAGGCCGAGATCGTGTAACTCAGAGATGCACTTGGAGGCCATGATTGAGTGAGTTTGGAGATGCATTTGTAGGCCGAGATTGAGTTACTCAGAGATGCACTTGGAGGCCATGATCGAGCGAGTTTGGAGATTCACTTGGAGGCCATGATCGATCAAGATTGGAGGAGTACTTGGAGATAGTCGATCTGGAGGCGGTGGATCGGGAGGGAGGGGGGCGACAGCTGAGACTCTATTCATTGGTTAACTCGTAATCGCGGGAATGTAGAGAATTGAGTACAACATGGTCCACTGAGAGCTGAGAGACTGGCTGGGAGCGGGAGACAGTCAATCTTGGGATGATGCAATACACGGTGTATGCAGTACTCAGTGTGTGCTGTACTTGGTGTATGCTGTACTTGGTGTATGCTTTACTCGGTGTATGCTGTACTCAGTGTTAACTCTTGATCATGGCATGGAGAGATTGAGAGGAATGACTTAACTTTGTGTTCTTAGGTGATTGTAGAGTTGAGGACGAGCAGGAGAGAGATGGGGCAAATCATCATGAGAAACTGGGACTTAGAGAATTTTGTGTGCGAGTCAATTTACCATCCCCGATATGGCAGGTACGAGTCCCGATCTGTTGTGTAATTACACCGATACGAGGTTTCCCGATCCCAATCAGGCAAGTCGTATCCCCGATTTCTCATATCCGCTCGTATCCTCCACATTGTTCTCATCTTCATCCCCTATCTCTCTCTTTGTCGTCCACAACTCTACCATCATCGCAGAACACAAAGTGAAGTCATCCCTCTCTATCTCTCCATACCATGATCATGAGTTGACACCAAGTACAGCATACATCGAGTACAACATAAACCGAGTACAGCATACACCGAGTACAGCATATACCGAGTACAGCATACACCGAGTACAGCATATACCGAGTACAGCATACACCGAGTACAGCATCCACCCAAGATTGTTTGTCGTCTTTGCATTCTCATGATTACGAGTTGACCCCTGAATGTAGCTTCAGCTTCCGGCATGCCTCCTTACATGATCGACCGCCATCAGCTAGCTCGCCATGAGAGGTTAAAGGTAATGTCACCTTCCAACATTCGCACATTTGCGAGGAAACTAATTGATGAATAGAGTCTCAGCACCTGGCGCACCGTCCATCGACCGGCTCTAAGTACGTGTCCAATCTCGCCCGATCACGGCCTCCAAAGTGCATCTCCAAACTCACTCGATCCCGGCCTCCAAGTGTATCTCCAAACTCGTTCAATTACGGACCCCAAGGTCGCATGATCATCCCCTCCAAGTGCATCCCCAAACATGCTCGATTACGGCCTCCAAGGGCATAATCAAACTCGCTCAATTACGGCCTGCAAGTGAATCTACAAATTCGCTTGATCGCAATTTCGGAACACATCTCTAAGTTCACTCCATCACAGCCTCCAAGTGTCTGTGCAAATACGCTCGATTACCGCCTCCAAGTGGATCTCCAAACTCGCTTGATCATGGCCTCGGAGTGTATCTCTGAGTTCACTTGATTGTCGTTTTCAGGCGTGCCTCAAATCGCTCAAGCACCGCCTGCAGCCCGTCCAGATATACCGTGTGTAGATGGGTAGCTTTATAGATACATAGATACATAGATGAGAATACAAACTGAATACATGAGTTTTAACAATCGTTGAACGATAAGTAGTAGCTATGATTTCCAGGCGCACCGCAGCGTTCCCAAAGAAGATGTTGTTTTTCCCAGACTGCTCTACTGTGATTCGAGGTGCTCCCAGACATGATGCCGGCGCTCCCAGGTTTGTTGCCGGCGCTCCAACGTTTGTCGCCGGCGCTCCCAGGTGCTTCCAGGCTTGTCGTTGGGCGCTCCCAGTTACTCTGCAGGCCAGCAGGAATGCCCTCCTACGGTCTGATACTCTCCTGAAATTGACGCATCTAAGTTTACACTCCACATCCTCTCAGACACTCCTGGAGGCTTCCAGTGACTAAAATACATTTTGCTGATGGAGCAACCACCAAGGAAAAGAGGAGGGCCAGAAAGGGAGTGCTGTGTGGAAAAGAGGAGTACACAGAAGGTGTTGAAGGAGCGCAGAATGAAAAAGAGCGCCAAATCTAGACTGAGGAGCGCTGACGGGGATTGAGGAGCGCCAAATCAGAGCTGAGGAGCACCATTGGGTATTGCATCAGCAACAACTCTAGTTTCTGTCAGAAACACCTGGGTGTTCTGAACGGCTCTGATGGCTCTGACGGAACCTCGTACTCTCTGATGGAGAATTCCAGGCTACCCGTTCCATAGCAGAACACCTCGGAGCGCCGGCGACATGTCCGGGAGCGTCTCGAATCACAGTTGAGCAGTCTGGGAAAAACAACATCTTCTTTGGGAACGCTGCTGGTGCACCTGGAACTCATAGCTACTACTAATTATTCAACGATTATTAAAACTCATGTATGCAGGTTGTATTTTCATCTATGTATCTATGTATCTATATAGTTACCAATCTACAGACGGTATATTTGGACTGGCTGCAGGCGGTGCTTGAGAGCAATTTGAGGTGTGCATGAATTTGATGATTGAGTGAACACAGAGATGCACTGGGAGGCCGTGATCGAGTGAGTTTGGAGATGCACTTGGAGGCTGAGGTTGAGTGAACTGAGAGATGCACTTGGAGGCCATGATCGATTGAGTTTGGAGATGTACTGGAAGGCTGTGATCGAGCGAGTTTGGAGATGCACTTGAAGGCCGAGATCGAGTGAACTCGGAGATGTTCTTGGAGGCCGTGATCGATCGATGTTGGAGATGCACTGGGAGGCCATGATCGGGCGAGTTTGGAGATGCACCTGGAGGCCGAGGTCTAGTGAACTTAGAGATGCACTTTGAGGCCATGATCGAGTGAGTTTGGAGATACACTTGGAGGCCGAGGTCAAGTGAACTCAGAGATGCACTTTGAGGCCGAGATGGAGTGAACTCAGAGATGCACTTTGAGACCGAAACGGAGTGAACTCAGAGATGCACTTGGAGGCCGAGATGGAGTGAACTCAGATGCACTTGGAGGCCGTGATCGAGTGAGTTTGAACATGCACTTGGAGGACGAGATTGAGTGAACTCAGAGATGCACTTTGAGGCCATGATCGAGCGAGTTTGGAGATGCAATGGGAGGCCGAGATTGAGTGAACTCAGAGATATACTCCGAGGCCGTAATCGAGTGAGTTTGGAGATGCACTTGTAGTAGGCTATGATCGAGTGAGATTGGAGGAGTACTTGGAGGTGGTCGATCTGGAGACGGACGAGGGCAGCACACCAGGTGCTGAGACTCTTTTCATCTGTTAGTTAACTCGAAACTGTGGGAATGTGATGAGGTGACTTTACCTTTGAAGCTCTTATAGAAAACTGGCTGGTGGCGGTGGATCAGTAGAGAGGTACACTGGAAGCTGAAGCAACATTCAGGGGTCAACTCGAAATTGTGAAAATGAAGGGACGACAGACATTCTTAGGTGTATGCTGTACTCAGTGTATGTTGCACTCAGTGTTAACTCATGATGATGGCATGGAGAGATAGATAGGGATGATTTAACTTTGTGTTCTTGCGATGATGGTAGAGTTGTGGACAATAAAGAAAGAGATGGGGGATGAAGATGAGAGCGATATGGAGGATACGAGTGGCTATGAGAAATTAGGAGTACGACTTGCCTGATTGGGTTTAGAAGAGGCCTGATTGGGTTTAGAAGACCTCGTATCGGTGTTATTACCCTCCGGATCAGGACTTGTACATGCCGTTTCGGGAATAGTCAATTGACTTGCATATGAAATTCTCACAAGTCCGAGTTTCTCATGATGATTTCCCCCATCTTCTCCAATCTCTCTCTTTCTTGTGCTCAACTGTACCATCACCTAAGAATATGAAGTTAAGTTATCCCTCTCTCTCTCTCCATGCCACAATCATGAGTTAACACCGAGTACAGCATACACCAAGTACAGCATCATCGCATGATCGACAGTCTCCAGCTCCCAGCCAGTTTCTCATCTCTCGGCGGATGTTGTACTCAACTCTCTACATTCTCACAATTACAAGTTAACTAATGAATAGAGTCTCAGCTGCCGTCGCGACTCCCTCCAAATTGACCGCCTTGAAGTACTCTTCCAATCTTGCTCGATCATAGCCTGCAAGTGCATCTCCAAATTCGCTTGATCACGGCCTCCCAGTTCATCTCCAAACTCGATCGATTACAGCCTCTATGTGCATCTCTCAGTTCACTCGATCTCGGCCTTCAAGTGCATCTCCAAACTCACTCGATCATGGCCCCAAAGTGCATCTCTGTGTTCACTCGATCTCGCCCTCCAAGTGCATGTCCAAACTCGCTCAATCATAGCCTCCAAGTGCATCTCTGAGTTCACTCCATCTCGGCCTGCAAGTGCATCTCCAAACTTGCTCGGTCACAGCCTCAGAGTGCATCTCTGAGTTCACTTGATCTCGGCCTCCAACTGCATGTCCAAACTTGCTCGATCACGGCCTCAAAGTGCATCTCTGAGTTCACTCGATCTCGGCCTCCAAGTGCATCTCCAAACTCACTCGATCATGGTCTCCCAGTGCATCTCCAAACTTGATCGATCACGGCCTCCAAGTGTATCTCTCAGTTCACTCAATCTCGGCCTCCAAGTGCATCTGCAAACTAGCTTGATCACGGCCTCCAAGTATATAGTTAAGGAGCGACGGTGGGTGTACGGAGATACAGGGGTAATGGAGGTGGATTGAGCGACGCAGAGTATATATTCAGGAGACCCCGGGGTAGATAGACAGCATCTCATTCTCATCTCATCTTGTCATACAACGAAAATACTCACTCTATGTTTCCCAACTTTTGGTTACACTAGCTCTTTCCGAGATTTCGTGGATCCATGCCATTGCATGGATCCTCACAGCTGGGTAGTATTATATCTTCTCACCTTCTTCCTACACTCCTCGAGCTTAATGCAGAAGGACTGTGAGGAGAGATTTTGGCAGCTTCACCCATTGCAATCCTGATGCAAGCGTGTACGCAATGAACCCATTCCCACGTAAGGTCACTGTTGGCCACAACACCAGAGTGTTTGTTCAAAATAGGAGACCGACAGAGCGAGAAAAAACGGCGAAATGGCGATCGGAGGGCGATATGCAGTGCGACACGTAGTATTGACCCTGGGCGCAGAGCAATCCGCCACCAGGGTGTCTCTGACGGCTCTGACGGAGCGTGTCCACACTGACCCAGCCATTCCGCCCGGACGGAAATGTTTTTTGCTGATGTGAGGAGCACCCATACTAGTGGAGGAGCGTCAAATGTGTGGTGGGTGTGGGGGGGTGTGGGGGTAAGGAGTGCTGAATTCAATATAGACGCAACGATCCAGTCCGAGGTGCGGCGGTGCGAATTGAGGAGAGTGGAAAGCGGGTGGGGGGGGAATTGAGAGCGGAGTGAAACAGAAGAGTGCCCATCTTGGCGCAGGAGCGCTGACGGGAATTGAGGAGTGCCTATCCTTGTGGAGTTGCACCGCAGGGGGTAACAAGCGGCCCACTAATGTGTGATTGATAAGTGCAGTGGCTTCCGGAGTAAAATTTATCACAGGGGATGGGCAAAATGTACCTCTATATTCATCTTGAGAAAACATAACTGTGGCCTTCTTTCCACTGGCATATTCAGAGAGCGCACGATGAATAGCAGCAGCTGCTAGTGCTAATGTCTGCAGAGTGAGAGGTTGGAAATACTGGGATGTCGTAGGCTGGCGGCCCAAGCTATTGGCGGTGAAGAAAAATTGGTGGTAAATGTGATTAAGCACTTCCATTCGCATGAACTAAGATTTCTTATCCTCACCAACCTTGGAGAGATATGCATCATCAAACAGGAGCGTGTTATTTTGGATCCAAAGCACAGTCTCAGAGCTCAAATCCAACTGGTAACTATGGACAACAGTTCGATGTGCCCCATCTACCAACCGTCCTCGAATCGTCCTTATTTTCAATTTCAATTATGTATATTTCGGGGTATAGTTAATATCCGAAATCTGATAGAGGAGCATTAAACAGAATCCATGACTTACAGCTTCTTGTGTTTGCAGATCTATTTTGAGAGATAGACCGCTGGGCAATTGATACACAGATGGCGTATCTACAGAAGCACCAGCTAATGTCCGCTGACAATCCTGAGCTTCAATGGCGAGTCTCCAAGCTTCTTCAACCATTGTGTACTTGTCACCGGATAATATTGGCGAAGGAGTCTTCGTGAATACGATTGCTTCCATGAACCTTTTCGCTACCTCAAAAGTAGCCTTTTGGTGTTGGGGAACGTTCTAATCTGCACTGGGCTTGGGTTGTGGAACATTCTGGTCTCCACTAGACTGGTGTAGCAGCAGCACCTGGGTGGATGGTGCATGGTCAGACTGGGATAATTTGTTGATGAGGGTTGACTTTTGGGGTTTGAGCGGTGGTGGTGCCATTGCCCCAGCTGGATCTTGGGAATTTGGAAGCGGAGGGCGTGCAATAACAGTCTTGGCACGGCTTCATTTCGTTGGCAGTGGAACCTTTGTAGTTTGTAATGACTTGTCCCAGCGCGCCTGGCCTAGAAGCAGGACCTTCTGATGGTGATCCAAATTGTCTTCGTTGATGTCGGACGATAAGGTGGACTCTCCGGGGTCTGTACTTTCGTCATGACTGAGCTCCTCCTCGGTATCGTCATCCTGGTTCAATAATGAAATCGGGGACATTAGTCATCCGTAACACAATGCACAATGCACGATAGAAGGCAAACATTTGATGGACAACGACAATTGGCTCTTTTCTTGAATGCCAGTGCTCTCTCAAGGTGTGCATCTTGATTCTTCTATGAATAGTGATTCCTCACCTGGCTGGGCATAGGTTCCATTTGGGATAATAATGACAGAAAGTTGGGGAATATAGGAGAGAATGTATAAGCAGTAAATATAAGATTAAGTGCAATGGAATATCTGGAAAAATGAAGCAACAAGCTGCACATAGTTGAGGAGGATGCAATTCGAGGCGCGCCTTGAAGTGTTCAGAAGGAATGACATCAATGGTTCATATTTATATCAAAGATGGCAGTGCAGTGTTGCGATATAGGATGTTGTTGGATGCACCAGAATAGATGGGATTCGTTGTCAGGTGTGCCGGAAAAGATGGATTCCTAATACTGAATGTTAGCAACTCCTATCAACAACACTCTGTATGGATGCAAGAATTGGTGGTTGGCTAAAGCCAATGCACTTAGAATAGAACCAGACGCACTGAAAGAAAACTCGCGACAATAACTAACCCTTAGTGCTGGCCACATGGGACACTGAGAACCTGAATGAAAACATGGACCACTGCATATGACTCTCTAAACGTAGTCATTATGCATGAATGTTCAAGCATTTGGGGTGACCGCATGGCATAGAATTGGTGCAGCATTTAAAATCTGCAGAACTCACATCAGCGAAAAATATTTCCGTCTGGGCGGAATGACTCCGTCAGAGTGGACACGCTCCGTCAGAGCGGTCAGAGACACCCCAGTGGCGGATTACTCTGCGCCTGGCCTCAATACCACACGTCGTGTTGCATATCGCCCTCCGATCACTGTTTCACAGTTTCTTCTCGCTCTGTCGGTCTCCTATTTTAAATGAACACTCTGGCGTTGCAGCCAACTGTGACCATACGTTGGAATGGGTTCATTGGGTACGCACTTGCATCGGAATTGCAATGCGATGGGTGACATTGCAAAAATCTCTCCTCGCGTTGCTGCTACCTGCGCGCAAAATGCAATTCTATCTTTATTAACTATATACATCATTCCAAGTCGCCAGATCTATGTGGCTATTGACAATCCATCGCTCGTTCTGTCCGTCTACTGTCTTACTACTAGTAGCTATCTCTCGAATTATGCGCTCGCCGCTGACAATGTTTCCCACGCTGAAAACTAGCAAAGCAATGGCTGCCGGTGCTTTTCTCACTTGTACAAATTGCGAGACGGGATCCAGGTTACCTGTGTTTTCAGGTATTGTGGTGAGCGCCAGGGCTAACCAGTACTCAACGTAAGCTCCATCCTCGTTTTGGAGCTTGACTTTTAATAGTGGTTGCAGTTGCCATGGGAGACACCAATTCAGCGCGCCATAACACCTCCCCGGACGTTGCTTTACCCGCACGCAGTCGTTCCATCGATTCCCTCCGCGCCAGCTCTGGCTTCCTGTGCATCGACACATCTGAGATGTACGTTCACCTTCTAAACCCTCAACTTGAACCTTAATACCATGATAAATACAGAACTCCATTGCGTGCAGTTGTTCATCCGATATGTACGTCTTGTTACGACTCTTATGCTTGATAAACTCCCACGTGTCCCTGTATATTGCCGCGCGGTGTGTTGCGTCTTGTGTATTGTCGAGTAATGCTCTGAAGTCTTTGATCATAGTGTCAGGATGCTTTCCATCACGGCGGTTTTGGGGCCTCATGAATTCAGGCTTCGCATATGACTGGGAGCTCAGGGGGTCAGCCAGATCAGCACCGGAAGCAAAGACTTCGCAGGCGGCAGCGCTGTTCTCCGAACGCTAAGCGATGGCTTGGAGATTGAGCTCTCTGATTTCGAAGCAGAGAATGAGACGCTGAAAGCTGATTACTTGTGGCAGGTAGTTGAGATTGTGATTGGAGGCATTCCAACCGTCCTTGAGGTTGGTATTTTGTGCATGTTCATATCTCTTGGCAGAATTCTGTTGCAAGGCTCCGTATCGACGAATCTGTTCGGCCCAATGACACACCAAGTGGATCTTCGGAAAGTTGAAGTCGGCATCTAACTCCTTGGAAATATATATCTCGTGGCTGATATAATCCCGCCAGGCATTCATTTTGCGCTGCTTCTTGGATTGCGTCCAAGTTTCAGCATTTGTTTCCTCATCTACCTTTCGCTTCTTCACGAGTTCCGTTCTCAGGGCATTGGCAATGGCCTTCGGCTTTTTGCGGACTCGCCCGAGTAAGAAAATATCTTTGAAGGTGTGAAAACAATGCAAGACGTCCTCCATGTAGCTCAATATTGCATCATCGTGAGATTTATATCAAGCATACATATAGAATTCTAACAATGCCTGGGTGCAATCAATTGCATGATTGAATATGGGACGCTGAGCATGACTTCCGCCTCGAAGAGACTGGGTTACAACTCCAAGCAGGTACCGGCTCATTTCTTTCATCTTCTTCCCATTCCATTGAGAAACTTGCTCATACGACTTATTTTTTGGTGTGAGGTCATGGTAAGCACCCACGGATAACCAGATTGCATTGTACTTGTCGAGCCGTTTGTGCGTCTTCATGAAGTGAAAAACCCATTTCTGGAGGTGGTCAAGCATGCCAATCTGCATTGTATGGAGGAGGTCGGGCTTAGGGAGGTCGCTCACAACACAGGGAATGTGTCAAAACACGTTGAATCCTCGGTGAACATGGTGCGACGAGAGTTCAGCATCGGCTGCCGTGGTGTTGGCATCGCTGAGCATTCTATATAGGTTGTCATCCCGCCGGGGGTGTTGCTTGTCGGGATGCACATAATCTCCAAGTTCGTTCTTTGGACACTCGCACAAAAACCAGACATGCCGCTCGACATGATGTAGGTCGCTATACTCTGGACAATCTGCAAGCCATACTGCTAAAACTGGTTTGCAACACCTGAAGTTACCATCTGCACAGAGAACGTTGTAATACCCGCTCTTGGCGCAGGGATGTTGTTTAAAGGTAAGTGGCTGGAGTACCCGGCAGGAGTACTTCGTTCAGCACCTCTCGGTTTGTTTGCTACTTCCCATCCAGCCGCTTCTGAGGAATATTCCGGTTCTTGATTGGAATTGGTAGGAGAGCGACCATTATGACGCTGTGCATTGAGGGTATCTGGCGGATCTTCGAAGAGAGATTGCCAATTGACATATATACAGGCCACTCTTTCTCGTCGCCAGCAAAATTCGAGAGATGGGTTCTCTCGGACGTGAAGATCAAGAGTACCAGTGTGGCCCCCACACTAAGCGTTGACTAAATGTCGATTAGCACGTTATTATCCTTGAGTATCTCTCCTTACCTGTGTATCCCACCACCAGTCCGCACTGTGCATTTTGGTATCGAGGTGTTCTGGTGGTGTATCTCTGTGAAAGCAACGCTGAGGGGTCTAATTGAGATGCTCGGCGTAGGCTGGCTGCCGCATCAACCATCTCATGCGTTTGATGATGTCTGGACTCCAGAATTTGATAAGGCATTGGTGATTGTCATTCCATCTCATATTCTCGAAAATGTGTAGTTCCCGCTCCCCAAAAGCCTGATCATCTGGCATGCTAGCCACGAGCTTCTGGATGCAATCACCATTTCTGAAGCGTGGGAAATGCAGAGCGGTGATTTCTTCCTTCAGCACGTTGTCATAGAATGTCTTCATGCCCTTCTTCTTGATCCCACACTGGATATAGTTGTACTCTTCACACATCGCAATTGGGTTGTAGGCATTGTTCTGTAGGTTCGTCTCAAGGCAACCATGAGTGTTGCATTCTCATGGCTCAGCAATGTAATCAATCAGCAAAGCACCGGCGCTGGGGTATATTTCCGTCCACGGCACAGGTGGCAGTGGTTGAGACTTTGAGTCTGGGATGTTTTCAATGTGATCGAGGGAGGGAAACACGTCCAAGTCTTCGACTAAATCATTGTTAGCATTGAATTCACGACGCTGAGCGGGTTTAACGCATCGGGGCGCGCTGCGAATAGTCAGATTCTTCTGGCGTGCAACTTCAAGGTGTTCAGGAAGGTGTAATTTGATATGTTTAAGTCCCCAGCTGTCTGAGGTGAACTTTCGGCATGAAAATTTGGGGCAACAGAAAGCGGTCTTCTCTGGCATTGTTGACGAAACGCAAGGAGTGGAGGATACACTGTAGAAAGGGACGAAAGTTGGTGCTGGGCCTAAGCAGCCTCGTGTGTAAGCTCACGATACTTTCAGCTATCTTATTGTGCCTCAACACCATCACAAGGAAGTTCCTTACATGCTAGGAGTTGCAAAAATGCTGCATGCGCAATGTCCCATAATACTATGAATAAACTAAAACCAATAAAAATAAAACCAGTACAAAACCCATAAATAAAATAAACCTGGAGCGTTCCAAAAACCTCGCGACACATGTAATAATCAATGCCTGAGATAAATAGATTAGAACAAAGGAAACGAACAAGACAACAACCCAACCCTAACCTGAATGCAACAACCATAGCCTCCTCTGCAACATCAGCAACAACTCTACTTTCCGTCTGAAACACCCAGGTGTTCCCGATGGATCTGACGGCTCTGACGGAACCTCGTACCCTCTGACACAGAATTACACGCTTCCCATTGCATACTCACCTCCATTACTTAGCACCTGGTATACCCACCATCAGAATGACACGTGTGTTACACTCTGCACAAGAGCTGCAGTTATGCTGTAGCCGTTCACACAATGCCTGGCGATGTTTATGTCTTTCTTCGACTGATAGCCACCTTTTACCTCTCCGCTATTGCTATATATCGGATGCCACACCTGTCCCATATATATTTAGCTTTGAGATTTTGTCACATATTGCAATACAGTCTTCGCTTCGGATACCTCGCTTGCCATTGCATTTGCTTCGCCATTATCCTATTTTACAGGTCTGAAATATACAGTCCAATCTTCACACTCTCTAGTACTATGCCCTCAGTCCTCCACATTCTGCGTTGATCCATCATCGGCTTGCGATGCTTCTGTCTCCTCATCCGCATCCGCATCGTTGCCATCCTCGCCCTTTTACCCGTTGACATGACTGGTTCCCAGGTCAAACATCTCGAGTTCTGTCGCAGGCCGTCGTTGCCAGCTGGCAGTTGGGATGGCATCGCGATCGTCGCATTCATCACCGTCATCTTCGTAATCCCCGCTGCCCCCTGGCATCCCGAAATGAAGTTTGTCATCTTTGCAATTGTTGTCTATCGGGATGTTTGGGTCAGTGCTTCTAATCTCAGGCTCCTCAAGCGCCATATCGGAGGCCAAATGATCAAGAAGAATACCATTGTCAACATGCGCTGCATTCACGCTGCTCACCACAGCAGGCGTTGGGTTCTCCACCTGTTGGATCTGACGCTTGACTGTAGCAAGAGTGTTGTTATACACCCTCTGTTGGTAGCTCTCCGGTAGTGTGTTCCAGATATTCATCAAGAACGTATAGGTGTCTGCAATGCCAGGTGAGGTTAACAACTTGCGACCCCTTACAGGGCAGCAGGATGTGATCTTACCACCGTCATTCTTGTGGTTGAAGTAGTTTGAGCGATCAGGTCTGTCCGCTTTCAACTTTGACTTGGATGCTTTTGGATGAACACCTTTGTTCTTTTGCCACTCCAGGAGAGCATGGCGCAACGCGGTGCATGTAAACATAATCAGTGGCGAGGGTATATGACTGTCCTTGTCGTTAATCATGGAATTATAAAATCCATCAGCATACTTGCCGTGGTGATTCGCCCGATGATAAAATTTGATGTAGATAAACCGTGGGATTGCTTCCGCCAGGAAGTGAAGTGGATGCTAGCCATTCGTTATCAGCTTTCGACTCTCTCTGCGTTGGATTTGGACTACGTACACCACCTTCCACATGCTCTGCTACCGGAACAAGATACTTATTGTCTGCCAGAAGGGAATCAATGAATTCTAAACGCTCTGCGGCGGATTCAAAGCAGTGGAAATCATAAAGCTCTGCAATGTTGTCTGTTGCTGATTGAATAAAATGGGATTTAACCTTATTGACTTGTGCGCAAACCTGGTACTGGTTTGAGCGTGTAATATCCACTGTGGGCCATTGATTCAGCATACCTCTTTCAAGATCTCCTTTGATCGTACCTCAAATGCTCTGGACCAAATGTTGTTTTGCTGCATAGCAGTGTTCCAGTACGTCTCTATTATCTGCCAGTGTGGGGCTTCAGCTAATGCTTTCGCAGCGCGTCGCTTTGCATAACTTACCATCTCCAAGTCGCTTGCACTGATACACGGCCATCTGTTCCACATGTAGAGCTCCAGGAGTCTGCCCGTTGCAAATACAAGACGCGTCATGTCTCAGTGACCAAATCGATGGATGCTGCGACTGCTGGAGACCATTGATCGAGGTGTAGACACCGCCTGCGGTTGCAATTGCCACTGCCTCTATCTCTGATTCTTTTCGGTAGCTCGCATTCGCAGTGGATTTGTAATGATCGTGCGGGCATCTGGATTCGGGATGGGGGTAGGCAGCTTCTCAAGACCACTGAGAGGAGTGGGAGTGCTAGCAATGCCGGATGCGGGGCTGGATATAACCCGACGCATTGAGTCTGTCTGTATGGTTCCGCTGTGAACTGGTGTGTTACAACTGTATGTACCCGGCGTGGCAGTCGGAGTAATTATTGACCGTCGCTGTGTAGCGGACAGTGTGGAAGTCACATGTTGAGTGATATCTGCAATGCGTGAATTGTTCAGTAAAGATGAGGGGGTGGAGTTCTGACCTTGGATTGTAGAGGGTACGGAACTCCCTCCTTGAGAGGAATCCCTCTCGCCAGCCGGTACCGAAACACGTCTCTTAGCAGGCGGAAGTTGAGATTCCACGAAGGCTCACGCTTTTGTTGATTCTGACGATTAGCAAGACTTCAAACATTTTGTACAACTGGAGTAGTCAGGGTGAGGGCTTTGGGAAGGCATATTCCGATATAGATGATCGACGTTAAGAAGGTAGGAATAATATCCTCTGCATGCATATGCAACGGCAGGTGAGGTAGACTCCTATTTGAGCGACCATGGACGGATTCGACAAAAACGGGAGGCGCAGTGTAGACTACGCTAGACTGTAAACCCTGACAATACTCGGTGACGAGATCCCTTCAAAAGCATTTAATTATAGGGTTCACTGCCATCAGATTAAACCCAGATAAAACTGAGCATTGATATTCACTGTTACAGCAACGTCTCAAGGTCTATTTGCACGGCTTGAAGGGTGTTTATGCCATCTTGGCGCAATTCTCATCGTATTGCACTTGTTCCTGGCACAAACTTCGAACTATTGATTGTGTATATCTTCAGCTTCATGGTGGAAATCCCCCTTTGGAAGAGCTAAAAGCATCGCAAAGCGAACAATGACGTATTCTCTCTTCTATGACATCAGTTGCGTGTGCTTTTTCCACTGCTAGGGGTTGGTACCCGTGTTGGATGGTTGCACAGTTGGGACAACTTGAGAACTACCCAGTTTGCTCCGAGATGCGCGAGGTCTGAGCGCTAAAAGTGGTATGAGATGCCAAAGCAACGCCCAGCGTTGCAAACTGTCCTCACCATGTGTACTAAATCTCATCTCGAGGCTCCTCATTCATGAGGTGCCTGGTGGTTGTGCAAGATGAAGGCTAGGCTGTTTTGTGTTCATTAACCAACAAAACGCAGGATATGAACCAAATCGCAGGAACTCGAGTATATAGATCCCTTCTTCCCATCTACAACTTGATTCTCTATTCCTCCCGTATTAAACACACCAGCAGCAATTAAATACACCGCCAGCATCCTGAACTATCTCGACATTACATGACTTGCACAGAACAATGCCTCTCGTTCCAAAACACACCCAATAACCTACAGAACTTTGTACGTTCACTCTGGGCTTCCTTCCGCTACGTTCAACTGTATCATAATGCTAACACCTCGGATGTAGATTCAATTTCAACTCGCAGCAATGGCATCAAAGGGCAGCCGCAAAGGAATGGGGAAAGCAACTGCTAGGGTAAAAATGCCGACATCGGTTATAAATCGATGCCAGTTGTTGGATCGGAACTGTATAAAGAGATTCATCCCGGAACCCATCCGTGGACTCATACGGATATACAATGTTTGCAGCATCAAGGATGAGAGTGCCTGGGACCTCTTTTATAATATTATCTTTCTTGATCCAGTCACGACTCACAACTTTTCAAAATTCCAGCTGATGTGGCCCCACCGCAGGAGCAGAAGTTCACCTTTTCGGGAGTGGTGGGCAGCTTTCCGCTCATATATGTGGCAAATGTTTGACAAAACCCGCAATCAATTGAACAATTGGAGGTGGGACAACCCCCATGCCTTTGGGGATCAACTCGATCGCTCCAATCCGCAGACAACCAGCTCGGGAAAGGTAGAACACGCCGGCGAGCATTTCTCTTGGTACGGTAGCAATGATCTCAGCGCAAAGATTGAGCCACGAAGCTGCCAGCGGTACAAGCCAGGCGACTTCCTGGCTGTTAGACCACTGAATTGGGATGAGATAATTGACAAAGATCATGATGATGAGAACTAAGCGGATCCCGGAGCACCGAGCAGTGGAAGGAGCCGTTCTGGCAATGGCAATGACAATGACAATGGCGAGGGTGAGGAGGACACGCAGGGCGGTGAGAAAGAGACCGGGAAAGAGAAGGGAACAAAGGACAGGAAGGGGAAAGAGAAGGGGAAGGGGAAGGGAAACGGTAAAGGGAAAGGTATTGTTAAACAAACCCCAGGGGGAGATGATATCTCTCATACCATTGCTTTGCAGTAGCAGAAGGAAAGGTATGAGGCAGACTTGGATACTGAGGGCTAACTAGAGCGGGTATATTTAGAGCCGGAAGCATCGCCCGCGGTGTCAATTTCCTCAGATGATGATACCGACTCTACCGAAAAGTCGGATGGCAAATATGACTCAGAACATGATTCTGATGAGGATATGCGCATGGAGGATGATGTGGACGCACTGGATGGCGTTGATTTAGACGCCAATGTGGATATGGAAAGGGATGGTGACAATGATGAGGAGGAAGATGAAGAGGAGGAAGATGAAGAGAAGGAAGATCAGGAGGAGGTGGAGGAGAAGGATGAGGATGAGGAGGAGGATAAGGATGAGGATGATGACAAAGAACCTCAGACGTTTGGCCAGGGAGAGATGGTAAATACATCGGCTGACGATGCTAATACCATGGTAGACGATGAGCCAACCGTGCTACCTGAGCAAGGCCAGGAGATGCGCGAGCATACTCCACAGCCACAACCTCTGGCGCCTGCTCCACGGCCATAAACCCCAGAGCCTCCCCCACCACTACAAACTCCGGATACTTATACCCTCAGTGGGCTGGAGTTTTTGGGGCTTGTAACGCCGCAAAAACCTCGCCCAGTGGGGCCAACTCTGTGAGAAGCTCAGGCAGCCGGAAACACCGCGAATGTCGATGTGGAGCAGCAGCTACTCGGCGAATCGTCAGGTGGCGACAGTCTCCCCTATGTCCCTCCCTCTCCCTGATGTCCCTCTCCTGGATGTCCCTCTCCCGGATGTCCCTCTCCTGGATGTCCCTCTCCCCGATATCCCTCTCCCCGATGTCCCTCCCCCTGATATCCCTCTCCCTGAGGCGCTCCCGAATGACTCGGTAGGCAATGAGTGAACCGGTCCTCATGTTGCCGAGGAGGCGTGCGTTTGGGTTAGAGTCGGGTTCTTGTCTTGTGAGTTTCCTTTGCTGTAATCCATTCATCTCAGGCACTAATTAAGACACACGTGGAGGTGTTTTATTTGTTTGGGTTAGGGTTGTGGGCTTGTTTGTTTCCTTTGTTCTAATCTATTTATCTCAGGCATTGATTATTACACGCGTCGCGAGGTTTTTGGATTGCTCAGAGTTTATTTTTTATTTATTCATAGTATTATGGGATATCGCACATGCAGTGTTTTTGCAACTCCTGGTGTGAAGGTGTTGAGGCTCAATGAATCTCTTAAGTATCGTGAACTTATACTCACACCAGACTGCTCAGGCCCAGCTCCAACTTTCGTCCCTTTCTACAGTGAATACTCCACTCCTCCCATGTCATCAACAATGCCAGAGAAGACCCCATTCCGTTGCCCCAAATTTTCATGCCGAAAGAAGTTCACCTCAGACAGCTGGCGACTTCAACATATCAAATTACACCATCCTGAACACCTTCCAGTTGCACAGAATCTGTCTGTTCGCAGTGCGCCCCGACGCGTTCAACCCGCTCAGCGTCGTGAATTCAACGCTAACAATGATTCAGTCGAAGACTTGGATGCGTTTCCCTACCTCAAACACGTTGAAAACATCGCAGACTCGGAGTCTCAACCACCGCCACCTCCTCTGCCGCGGACGGAATCATACTCCTGCGCCGGGGCTCTGTTGAGCAATTACATGGCTGAGCCATGGGAACGCGACGCTCAGAGTTGCCTTGAGACAAACCTACAGAACAATCCCTACTACCTGTTTGCGACGCGTGAAGAGTACAAATATATACAGTGTGGGATCAAGAAGAAGGGCATGAACATGTTACGTGGGTGCTTTACCCTAGGTAACTATACTTAACCTTCCAAGCAAGTACCAAGTACACAGCCGTAGATCCTAATCCTTATCCTAGATATCACTAAGGCTATTGGAAGAATCCTGTTCTGATGATTCGATTCGTGAAGCTTTAAAGCTTAACGCTGTTCCTGGGTCGAGCTTTATTTTCCTTATTCAAGTCTTAACCCTATGACTTCCTTTCTGGTCAGAAGGCCAAGCACAACGTAAATACTCTCCTGCACTTTTTCTTCTTGCAATTTCGGCTTCCTTGATTTCCTCTGTTGGGGAATACTCCGAACTGCTCTTCCTCTTCTCAACTCTAACAGATGTCTTAGTTGATGCTAATGGATTTATCCGTCCAGACCTAGTTTTCCCCTTAGCCTTTAGAGCTGCAAGATCCCGCAGTCTTCAGGAGTCCTGTAAGTATTCCTCGCACTTCTTAAGTATCCAATCCTGCCGACTCAGATTATTCCCCTCCTGTGGCTCTTTGGTGACTGTATCGCAACGGAATCCTACACCCTTGGGGGTATCTCGTACTGGTATTAAATTTCTTCTGGCACGTTGATTCGTAGTAATCTCTAATGTGACCTGAGGAATGGCATCTTGCAGTGTTGCTTCTGGTCTTCCACTAAGATTGTTGATATGTATCACCAGTACTTGTTCAAGACCTGTAATCGATGCCAACCACCAAATGCACTGTGCCACAAAAATGTACTGACTCTTTCGGGCGTAAAAGATAACTTTCTCGAAGGCGTGTATAATAACGTCGTGATTGTTCTCGAAAGTAATAGTCATGCGTAGGTAGTACTTTCCCTCAGGGTGTGGGGCTGCCGCTACACAAAGCTAATAGATTCATAGATATATAATAATAGATATAGGTATCATAAAAACGCAATAATAAATAAGGATATTTCTCCGCTGGTAGGTATCTTCTTCTGCTTCCAGAATTTCCTCCCCTTCTCATTCCCCAAACAAAGTGATCTCTTTATAGTCACTCGGAGTCCCACTCCTGACTATGATTCAATCCCTCAATGATAGCCATGTACCTGTGCGTCTTACATTCGCGGAATGCGCCTGATAGTGGTGGCCACGCGTCCCTTCGGTTATCATGTTTATGCATGATATCATATCGGCTAATTTAATCAAACCACATGTTAACTTAGACATCTTGCAAGCACTTCTTGTAATCGGTAGTTGGAATACCCACTCTCAAGGTGACACATCTGTTGGGTTATTAACTCCAAATTAATAACTCATACTCTTACATCGGTTACTATCTGCTGCTATGCCAATGTAGACATTTTTATGCGCGTAATCAAAACCATTGATTAATCTTTGCGAAACCTACTCAATCAAATCAATGAATGATGTTCGCTTTTGGCCAATGCCAACGCCATAGTCCCTCAGTCATATGCGCTTAGGTGTTCCCACAACCCAGATGTGCCCCAAGAACGGAGAGCCCTTTACTTGTGCGACTGCCATGCAAAATCTATGCAACTGCATAGTCTCTAGGAATGAATCTGGTTGAAAACAACTGCTCAGCAGGACATGGTCCTCCTGATATGGATAGTTGTTGCATCATCAAATCAGCTGCCGCAGCACTTGCTTTCAATAAATCCGCTAAGCGTTCCGCTTATCCAATCAAGACGTGATTAGTATGCCCCCGCTAAAGAGTATACCGCATGGTAACTTGGACCACTACACTGATAGGAGAGAACCCCTAACATCACCCCCTTCTCTCAGATCGGTGACCTCAAAGATGCTCTGTCATAAAAAGTGTTCTTAACTCCTGTACATCACAAGTATGCTTCTCTTTTCAAAATCCTTTTTCAATCTTCTTTAAGCTTATAACTGATTCATGCTTGTATATTTCTGAGCAGAACGACTATTCTATAACCGTTCTGTAAATGATCCTTCCGTTTTCATCCATCTCTTAGACTTCAAGACCCGTAACAGAAGACGTACTATAACAACATGCTGATAGAAGGATACACCGCTCTGCGTTTCCCAAGCTTCAAAAACGGGGATGGCGTCCAGCAGGTCGTGGTTAGCATGCCAGATGATCAGGCTCTCGGGGAGTGGGAACTACACACTCTCGAGGATATGAGATGGAATGACAATCACCAACGGCCTATCAAATACTAGAGTCGACACATCATCAAAAGCATGAGATGGTTGATGCGGCAGCCTGCCTACACCGAGCATCTCATTTACGCTGCTCAGCATTGCTTCAACAGCGATACGCCACCGAAACGCCTCTATACTGAAATGCACACTGCGGACTGGTGGTGGGAGACACAGGTAAGCAATGATACTCGGGGATAATAACGTGCTAATCGAGGTTGAGGGAACGCTCAGACTGGGGGATAAACTGGTTCCATTGATCTTCATGTCCGACGGAACACATCTCTCGAAGTTTGCTGGCGACAAGAAAGAGTGGCCTGTATATATGACAATTGGCAATCTATCTTTGAAGATCCACCAGATGACCTCAACGCACACCGTCATAACGGTCGCTCTCCTGCCGATTCCAATCAAGAACCACAATATTCCTCAGAAGTGGCTGGATGAGCAGCGGCAAACAAACCGAGAGGTGCTGAACGAAGTACTCTGGCGGGTACTCCAGCCTCTCACCTTTAAACAAAATTCCAACGCCGAGAACGGGTATTACAATGTTCTCTGTGCAGATGGCAACTTCAGGCGTTGCAAACTGGTTTTAGCAGCACTGCTTGCAGATTGCCCTGAGTATAGCGATCGAGATCATCTCGAGCGGCATGTCTCTTTTTGGTACGAGTGTCCAAAGAACAAACTTGGAGATTATGTCCCTTCTGACAAGCAACACCCCCGGCGGGATCACAACCTATACAGAATGCTCAGCAATTCCAACACCAAGGCAGCCGATGCCGAAATCTCGTCGTGGCATGTCCACCAAGGATTCAACCTGTTTCGACATATTCCCTGTATCATGAGTGATCTCCCGAAGCCCAACCTCCTCCATACAATGCAGATCGGCATGCTTGACCACCTCCAGAAGTGGATTTTCCACTTCATGAAGACGCACAAACAGCTTGACAAATACAATACAATCTGGTTATCCGTGCATGCTTACCACGACCTCACACCAAAAAATAAGTCATATGAGGAAGTTTCTCAATGGAATGGGAAGGAGATGAAAGAAATGAGCCGGTACCTGCTTGGAGTTGTAACCCAGTCTCTTCGAGGCGGAAGCCCCGCTCAGCATCCCATATTCAATCGCGCAACTGAGTGCGCACAGGCATTGTTAGAATTCTATATGTATGGTCGATATAAATCTCACGATGATGCAACTTTGAGCTACATGGAGGACGCCTTACATCGTTTTCACACCTTCAAAGAGGGTTTCTCACTCAGGGGAGACAGCAAAAAGGCGAAGGCCAAAGCCAATGCCCAGAGAACGGAACTCGTGAAGAAGCGAAAGGTAGACGAGGAAACAAATGCTGAAACTTGGACGCCGTCCAAGAAGCGGCGAGAAATGAATGCCTGGCGGGAATATATCATCCATGAGATAGATGTTGCCAAGGAGTTGCATGCCGACTTCAACTTTCCGAAGATCCACTTGATGTCTCATTCGGTCGAACAGATTCGTTGATACGGAGCATTGCAACAGTATTCTGCCGAGAGACATGAACAAGCACATAATACCAACCTCAAGGACAGTTGGAACACCTCCAATCACAATCTCAACTACCTGCCGCAAGTAATCACCTTTCAGCGTCGCATTCTCTGCTTCAAAGTCAGAGAGCTCAATCTCCAATCCCTCGCTCAGCTTCGGGAGAACAGCGCTGCCGCCTGCAAAGTCCTCCCTTTCGGTGCTGATCTGGCTGCCCCACTGGGCTCCCAGTCGTATGCGAAGCCTGAATTCATGAGGCCCCAAAACCGCCGTGATGGAAAGCATCCTGACACTATGATCAAAAACTTCAGAGCATGACTCGATAATACACAAGACGCAATGCACTGCGTTGCAATATACAGTGGCACGCGGGAGTTTATTAAACATAAGAGTCGTAACAAGACGTATATATCGGATGAACAACTGCATGCTGTGGAGCTCTGTATTTACCATGGTATTAAGGTTCAAGTTGAGAGTTTAGATGGTGCACGCATATCTCAGATGTGTTGATGCACAGAAAGCCAGAGCTGGAGCAGAGGGGGTCGACGGAACGACTGGGTATGGGTAAAGCAACACCCGGGGAGGTGTTATGCCGTGCTGAATGGGCGTCTCCTGTGGCAGCTGCAACAACTATTCAAAATCAAACTCTTAAATGAGGATGGAGCTTTCGTTGAGTACTGGTTAGCACTGGCGCTACGCACAATACCTGAAAACCCGGGTAAGTTGAATCCCGTCTCGAAATTTGTGCAAGTGAGAAATGCACCGGCAGCCATTGCTTTGCAAGTTTTCACCGTGGGAAATATTGTCGACTGCGCGCACGTCATTCCAGAGATAGCTACTAGTAGTAAGATAGGAGACCGACGGAACGAGCGATGGATTGTCAATAGCCACATAGATCTGGCGACATGGAGTGATGTGTATAATTAGTAAAGAGAGGATTGCATTTTGCATGCAGGTAGAAGGAACGCGAGGAGAGATTTTTGCAGCATCACCCATTACCTTCCAATCCAGTATAATTAGTAAAGTGAGAATTGCATTTTGCGCGCAGTTAAAAGGAACGCGAGGAGAGATTTTCGCAGCGTCACCCATCACATTGCAATGCCGATGCAAGCGCATACCCAATGAACCCATTCCGACATATGGTCACAGTTGGCCACAACGCCAGAGTGATCGTTTAAAATAGGAAACCGACAGAACGAGAAGAAACAGTGAAACAGCAATCAGAGGGCGATATGTAATGCGACCTGTTGAATTGACGCCGGGCGTGTAGTAATCCACCACCGGGGTGTCTCTGACAGCTCTGACGGAGCGCGTCCACTCCGACGGCGCCATTCCGCCCGGACGGAAATATTGTTTGCTGATGAACCAGAGGACTGATTCACTCCTCGCGTACGGAGCCATCCGGGCGTGCCTCAGGGAGAAGGACATCGGTGGGAGGGACATTGGGGAGAGTGACATTGGGGTGAGGGACCTCGGGGAGAGGGACATCAGAGAGAGGGACATTGCGGAGAGGGACATCCGGGAGAGGGACATAGGGGAGAGGGACATTGGTGAGAGGGACATTGGGGAGAGGGACATCAGGGAGAGGGACATCGGGAAGAGGGACATCGGGGAGAGGGACATCGGGAAGAGGGACATCGGGGAGAGGGACATCGGGAAGAGGGACATCGGCGAGAGGGACATCGGGAAGAGGGACATCCGAGAGAGGGACATCGGGAAGAGGGACATCGGGGAGAGGGACATCGGAGAGACTGTCGCCACCAGCTGATTCAATCGGCAGCTGCTGATCCACATACACATCCGACGTGTTTCCGGCTGCCTCAGCTTCTCGCTGAGTTGGCACCGCCGGGCGAGGTTTGGCAGCGTCACAAGCCCCAAACGCTGCAGCCCACTAAGGGGATGTGTCTCCGGAGTTCGTGGTCATGGGCCAGGCACCGGGGTTTGTGGCCGTGTGGCAGGCGCCGGAGGTTGTGGCCGTGGGGTATGCTTGCGCATCTCCTAGCCTTGCTCAGGTAGCACGATTGGCTGATCGTATACCATGGTATCTATATCATCAGCTGATGTATTTACCATCTCTCTCAGGCCAATCGTCCGAGGTTTTTTGCCATCATCCTCATTCTTATCCTCCTCCACATCCTCATCCTCCTCCTGCACCTCCTCCTCATCTTCCTTCTCTTCATCTTCCTCCTCTTCATCTTCCTCCTCATCATCGTCACCATCCCTTTCCATATCCACATCGCTGTCTAAATCAACGCCGTCCGGTGCGTCCACATTATTCTCCATGCGCATATCCACATCAGAATCATATTCGGAGTCATATTCACTGTCTGACTTCTCGGTTGAGTAGGTATCAACATCTCAGGAAATTCACACGGCAGGCAATGCTTCCAGCTGTAAATATACCCGCTCTAATTAGCCCTCCATGTTCGAGTCTGCCTCATACATTTCCTTCTGCAACTACTCAGCAACGGCATCAGAGATATCATCTCCTCCTGTGGTTTGTTTAACATTATCTTTCCCTTTACCGTTTCCCTTCATCAGCAAAATGTATTTTATTCACTGGAAGCCTCCAGGAGTATCTGAGAGAATGTGGAGTGTAAACTTAGATGCGTCAATTTCAGGAGATTATCAGACCCTAGGAGGGCATTCCTGCCGGTCTTCAGAGTAACTGGGAGCACCGGCGACAAGCCTGGGAGCGCCGACGACAAGCCTGGGAGCACCTGGAAGCACCGGTGACAAACCTGGGAGCGCCGGCGACATATCTGGGAGCACCTCGAATCACAGTCGAGCAGTCTGGGAAAAACAACATCTTCTTTGGGAATGCTGCTGGTGCGCCTGGAAATCATAGCTACTGTATTCAGTTTGTATTCTCATCTATGTATCTATGTATCTATATAGCTACCCATCTACACACGGTATATTTGAACTGGGTGCAGGCGGTGCTTGAGAGCATTTCGAGGTGCGCCTGAACATGACAATCAAGTGAACTCAGAGATACACTTGGAGGCAGTTATTGTGTGAACTGAGAGATGCGCTTGGGTGCCGTGATCGAGCGAGTTCGGAGATGCACTGGGAGGCCATGATCGAATGAACTCAGAGATGCACTTGGAGACTGTAATTGAACGAGTTTGGAGATGCACTTGGAGGCCGTGATCGAGCGAGTTTGAATATGCACTTGGAGGCCGTGATCGAGCGAGTTTGAATATGCACTTGGAGGCCAAGATTGTGTAACTCAGAGATGCACTTCGAGGCCGTAATCGAGCGAGTTTAGAGATGCACTTGGAAGCCGAGATTGTGTGACTTAGAGATGCACTTGGAGGCCGTGATTGCACGAGTTTGGACATGCACTTCGAGGCCATGATCGAGCAAGTCTGGAGATGCACTTGGTGGCCGAGATTGTGTAACTCAGAGATGCACATGGAGGCTGTAATTGAACGAGTTTGGAGATGCACTTGGAGACCGTGATTGAGCGAATTTGGAGATGCATTTGGAGGCCACAATCGTGTAACTCAGAGATGCACTTGGAGGCCGTGATTCAGCGAGTTTGCAGATGGACTTGGAGGCCATGATCGACCGAAATTGGAGTACTTGGCAGCAGTCGATAGGAGGCGCACCGGGTGCTGAGACTCTATCCATCAGTTAGTTAACTCACAACCATGCGAATGTGATGAGGTGAATTGACCTTTGAGCTCTCATGGAGAGCTGTCTGGTGGCTGTCGATCTTGTAGGGAGGCACGCCAGAAGCTGACGCTACATTCAGGGGTTAACTCGTGATCGTGAGCATGAAGGGATGACTGACAATCTTGGATGTATGCTGTACTCGGTGTATGCTGTACTCGGTGTATACTGTACTCAGTGTTAACACATGATCATGGCATGGAGAGATAGAGAGAGATGGCTTAACTTTGTGTTCTGCGATAATGGTAGAGAAAGAAAGATGGGGGATGAAGATGGGAACGAATATGGAGGATACGAGCGGATATGGGAAGTCAGGGGTACGACTCTCCTGATTGGGTTTAGAAGACCTCGTATCAGTGTTTTTACCCGCCGGATCGGGAGTAGTACCTGGCGTATCAGGAATGGTCAATTGACTTGCACACCAAATTCTCTTAAGTCCCAGTTTCTCATGCTGATTTCCCCCATCTCCCCTCATCTCTCTCTTTCTCTACCATCACCTAAGAACACGAAGTTAAGTCATCCCTATCTATCTCTCCATGCAATGATCATGAGTTAACACCGAGTGCGGCATACACCGAGTACAGCATACACCGAGTACAGCATACACCGAGTACAGCATACACCGAGTACAGCATATACCGAGTGCAGCATACACCGAGTACAGCATACACCTAGTACAGCATACACAGAGTACAGCATACACCGAGTACAGCATACACCGAGTACAGCATACACCGAGTACAGCATACACCGAGTACAGTATACACCGAGTACAGCATTCACCGAGTACTGCATACACCGAGTACAGCATACACCGAGTACTGCATCATCCCATGATAAACTGTCTCCCGCTCCCAGGCAGTCTCTCATCTCTCGGCAGACCATATTGTACTCAACTCTCTACATTCCCACGATTACGAGTTAACCAATGAATAGAGTCACAGCTGCCATCGCGCCTCCCTCCTGATCTATTGCCTCCAGATCGACCACCTCCAAGTACTCCTCCAATCTCGATTGATCATGGCCTCCAAGTGCATCTCCAACCTCACTCGATCACGGCCTCCGAGTGCATCTCCAAACTCGCTCGATCATGGTGTCCAAGTGCATTTCTGAGTTACACGATCTCAGCCTCCAAGTGCATGTCCAAACTCGCTGGATCACGGCCTCCAAATGCATCTCTGAGTTACTGAATCTTGGCCTCCAAGTGCATCTCCAAACTGGCTGGATCACAGCCTCCAAGTGCATCTCTAAGTTACTCGATCTCTACCTCCAAATGCATCTCCAAACGCGCTCAATCATGGCCTCAAAGTGCATCTCTCAGTTACTCAATCTCGGCCTCCAAATGAATCTCGAAACCCGCTCAATCTCGGTCTCCCAATGCATCTCCAAACCCGCTATATCACGGCCTCTACGTGCATCTCTGAGTTACTCGATCTGGGCCTCCAAATCCATCTCCAAACCCACTCGATCTAGGCCTCCAAATGAATCTCCAAACTCGCTCGATCACGGCCTCCAAATGGACCTCCAAACCCGCTCGATCACGGCCTCTAAGTGCATCTCTGAGGTACTCGATCTCGGCCTCCAAATGCATCTCCAAACCCGCTCGATCTCGGCCTCCAAATGCCTCTTCAAACCCACTGGATCACGGCCTCTAAGTGCATCTCTGAGTTACTCGATCTCGGCCTCCAAATGCATCTGCAAACCCGCTCGATCACAGCCTCCAAGTGCATCTCTGAGTTCAACTCGATCTCGGCCTCCAAGTGCATCTCCAAACTCACTTGATCATGGCCTCCAAGTACATCTCCCAGTGCACACAATCACGGCCTCCAAGTGCATCTCTAAGTTCTCTCAATCAGCGTCTCCAGGTGCTCCTGCGATTACCATCAGCAACAACTCTAGTTTCGGTCTGAAACAGTCGGGTGTTCCGGATGTCTCTGACGGCTCTGGCGGAACCTCGTACCCTCTGACGGACAATCAGACGCGACCCGTCGCCCAAGCGACGGTTCGCGTTGCATCCCTCCCTTGCGGCGGCTATTATACCATGCCTCTTATTCTTGCGATGTGTCGCGTTGTATATTACGCTCGCCACTCCGGCGTGAGGCTTCCTTTACTATGCGTCCAGAATGTGGTGACGTATACGCACCATCAGAACAACACGTATGTTACACTCTTCGCAGGGGTTGCAGTTATGCAGTAGCCATTTACACAACGCCTGGCGATGTTTATGCCTTTCTTCGGCCGATAGCCACATGCCACACTCTCATTTATGTTTAGCTTTGAGATTTTGTCACTTATTGCAATACAGTCCTCGCTTCAGATACATCGCTTGCCATTGCATTTACTTCGCCATTATCGTATTTTACATGTCTGAAATTTACTGTCCAATCTTCACACTCTCTAGTACTATGCCCTCAGTCCTCCACATTCTCCGTTGATCCATCATCGGCTTGCAATGCTTCTTCCTCCTCATCCGCATCGTCGCCATCCTCGCCCTCATACCCGTCGACATCACTGGTTCCCAGGTCAAACCTCTCGAGTTCAGTCGCGGCCCGTCGTTGCCGGCTGGGGGTGGGGATCGTATCGCTTTCGTCACCTTCATCTTCGAAATCCCCGCTGCCCCATGGCATCCCAAAATGCGGTTCGTCATCCGTGCAATTGTTGACTATCGGGATGTTTGGGTGAGTGCTTCTGATCTCAGGTTCCTCAATCGCCACTTCGGAGGTCAAATAGTCAAGAAGAATAGCATTGTCAACACGCGCTGCTTCTGTGCTGATCACCACGGCAGGCGTTGGGTTCTCCGCCTGTTGGATCTGACGCTTGACTGTGGCAAGAGTGTTGTTATACACCCTCTGCTGGTAGCTCTCAGATAGTGTGTTCCAGGTATTTATCAAGAATGTATACGTGTCTGCAACGCCAGGCGAGGTTGACAATTTGCGACCCATTACAGTGCAGCAGAATACAATCTTACCACCGTCATTCTTGCAGTTGAAGTAGTTCGAGCAATCAGGTCTGTCCGCTTTCAGCTTTGACTTGAAAGCTTTCGGATGAACACCTTTGTTCTTTTGCCACTCCAGGAGAGCGTGGCACAACGCGGTGCAGGTAAACATGATCAGTGGCGAGGGTATATGACCGTCCTTGTCGTCAATCATGGAATTGTAAAATCCATCAGCATACTTACCGCGGTTATTCGCCCGATGATAAAATTTGATGTAGATAAACCGCGGGATTGCTTCCGCCATGAAGTGAAGTGGACGCTAGCCATTCGTTAGCAGCTTTCGACTCTCTCTGCGTTGGAATTGAACCGAGTACACCACCTTCCACACGCTCTGCGATAGGAAAAAGATACTTATTGTCTGCCAGAAGGTAATCAATGAATTCCAAATGCTCTGCGGCGGATTCAAACCAGTGGAAATCATAAAGCTCTACTATATTGTCACTTGCTGATTGAATAAAATGGGATTTAACCTTATCGACTTGTGCTCGAACCTGGTACCGGTTTGAGTGTGTAATATCCAACGTGGGCTGTTGATTCAGCATACCTTTTACAAGATCTCCTTTGTGCGTGCCTCGAATGCTATGGACCAAATGTTGTTTTGCTGCATAGCGGTGTTCCAGTACGTCTCTATTATCTGCCAGTGTGGGCCTTCAGCTAATGCTTTCGCAACACGTCGCGTTGCATAACTTACTATCTCCAAGTCCCTTGTACTCATAAATGGCCGTCTGTTCCACATGTAGAGCTCCAGGAGTCTGCCCGTTGCAAATACAAGACGCATCATGTCTGAGTGACCAAATCGATGGATGTTGCGACTGCCAGAGACCATGGATCGAGGTGTAGACACCTCCTGCGGTTGCAATTGCCACTGCCTCTGTCTCTGATTCCGTTCTGTAGCTCGCGTTCTTAGTGGATTTGTAATGATCGCGCGGGCTTCTGGATTAGAGATGGGGGTAGGCAGGTTTTCAAGACCGCTGAGAGGAGTGGGAGTGCTAGCAATGCCGGATGCAGGGCTGGATACAACGTGACGCGTTGAGTCTGTCTGTAAGGTTCCTCCGGGGTGCTGGTGTGCAACGACTGCTTGTAACCGGCGTCGCGGTTGGAGTATTTATTGACCGTCGCAGTGTAGCAGACTGGGTGGAAGCCACGCGTTGAGTGATATCTGCAACGCGAGAATTGTTCAGCGAAGATGAGGGGGTGGAGTTCTGACTTTGGATTGTATTGGGTACGGAACTCCCTCCTTGAGAGGTATCCCTCTCGCCAGCCGGCACGGAAACGCGTCTCTTAGCAGATGAAAGTTGTGAATTCCCCGAAGGCCAACGCTTTTGTTGATTCTGACGATTAGCAAAACTTCGAACATTTCGTACGACTGGAGTCGTGTCAGGGTGAGGGCTTTGGGAAGGCATAGTCTAATATAGATGTTCGATGTTAAGAAGGTAGAAATAATGTCCTCTGCATCCATATGCAACGGCAGGCGAGGTAGACTCCTATTTGAGCGACCATGGAGGGATTCGACAAAAAAGGGAGGCGCAGTGGAGACCGCGCTAGCCTCTAAACCCTAACAATACTCAAGGACGAGATCCCTTGAAAAGCATTCAATTATGGGGTTAACTGGCATCAGATTAAACTCAGCATTGAAATTCACTATTACAGCAACGTCTGAAGGTCTATTTGCACTGCTTGAAGGGTGTTGATGCCTTTTTGGCACAATTATCATAGTATTGCACTCGTTCTTGGCACAATACATCGAACCATCGATTGTGTATATCTTCAGCTTCCCGGTGGAAATCCCCCTTTGGCAGAGCTAAACGCATTGCAAATGGAACAATGACGTATTCTCTATCCTATGACATCAGTTGCGTGTGCTTTTTCCACTGCTAGGCGTTGGTAGCCATGTTGGATGGTTGCACAGTTGGGACAACCAGAGAACTACTCAGTTTACTCCGAGATGCACGAGGTCTGAGCGGTAAAGTGGTACGAAATGCCAAAGCAATGCCCGGCGTCGTATACTGTCCTCTCCGCGAGTACTAAATCTCATTTCGAGGCTACTCATTCATGTGGTGCCTGGTGGTTCTGCAAGATGAAGGCTGGGCCATTTTGTATTCGTTAACCAACAAAACAAGTTGAACCAAGAAATCACAGGAACTCAAGTATATATATCCCATGTTCCCGCCTTCACCTCCATTCTGTTTTCATCCCGTATTAAACACACCGCCAGGATCCTGAACTCTCTCGACAACACGTGACTTGCACAAAACAACGCCTCTCGTTCCAAAACACACCCGATAACCTACACAACTTTGTATGTTCCCTCTGGGCTTCCTTCCGCTACATTCAACTCTATCATAATGCTAACGCGTCCAGTGTAGATTCATTTTCAACTCGCAGCGATTGCACCAAAGGGCAGCCGCAAAGGAAAGGGGAAGGCAACTGCTAGGGCAAAAATGCCGACATCGGTTATAAATCGACGCCTGTCGTTGGATCGGAACCGTATCAAGGGATTCATCTCGGAATACATCCGTGGACTCGTACGGATATACAATGTTTGCGGCGTCGAGGATGAGAGGGCATGGGACCTCTTTTATGGTATAATCTTTCTTGATCCAGTCACGACTCGCTACTTTTCACAATTCCAGCTGATGTGGCCGCACCGCAGGAGCAGGAGTTTACCTTTCCGGGAGTGGCAGGCAGCCTTCTGCTCCTATATTGGGCAAATGTTTGACAAAACCCATGACCAAATGAACAATTGGAGGTGGGACAACCCCCGTGCCTTCGGTAATCCAGTCGATCGCTCCAATCCACAGACAACCAGCTCGGGGAAGGTTAAATGCACCGGCGAGCGTTTCTCTTGGTACTGTAGCGATGATCTCAGGGCAAAGATTGAGCCACCAAGCTGCCGGCTGTACAAGCCAGGCGACTTCCTGGCCATTCGACCACTGAATTGGGATGAGATAATCGACGAGGATGATGATGATGAGAACTGGGCGGATCCCGGAGGGCCGAGCGGTGGAAGGAGCCGTCCTTGCAATGGCAATGACAGTGACGACAGCGAGGGTGAGGAGGATACGCAGGGCGGTGAGAAAGGAACCCGGAAAGGGAACAGTACAAAGGATGGGAAGGGGAAAGGGAAGGGGAAGGCAACGGAGGAAGGGAAGGGGAAGGGAAACGGTAAAGGGAAAGGTATTGTTAAACAAACCCCAGGAGGAGATGATATCACTTGTGCCGTTGCTTTGCAGTTGCAGAAGGAAATGTATGAGGCAGACTCCGACACGGAGGGCTAACCAGAGCGGGTATATTTAGAGCCGGAAGCATCGCCCGCTCTGTCAAATTTCCTCAGATGATGATACCGACTCTACCGAGGAGTCAGACAGCGAATTTGACTCAGAACTTGATCCTGATGTGGATATGCGCATATAGGATGATGTGGACGCACCGGACGCCGTTGATTTAGACGGCGATGTGGATATGGAAAGGGATGGTGACGATGAAGTGTAGGAAGATGAACAGGAGGAAGATGAGGAGGAGGAGGATGAGGATGATGGCAAAGAACCTCGGACGATTGGCCAGGGAGAGACGGTAAATACATCGGCTGACGATGTAGATACCATGGTAGACGATCAGCCAATTGTGCTACCTGAGCAAGTCCAGGAGATGCGCCAGCATACCCCAAGGGCACAACCTCCGGCACCTGCCCCACGGCCGCAAACCCCGGAGCCTCGCCCACGACCACGAACTCCGGAGACTCATCCCCTCAGTGGGCTGGAGCATTTGGGGCTTGTGACGCCGCAAAAACCTCGCCCGGCGGTGCCAACTTTGGGAGAAGCTGAGGCAGCCAGCAACACCTCGGATGTGGATGTGAATCAGGAGCTGCTGATCGAATCGGCAGGTGGCAACAGTCTCTCCGATGGCCCTCTCCGCAATGTCCCTCTCCCTGATGTCCCTCTCCCCGATGTCCCTCTCCCCGATGTCCTCCTCCCTGATGTCCCTCTCCCAGATGTCCCACTCCCTGAGGAGCGCCCGGTTGGCTCGGTAGGCGAGGAGTGAACCAGTCCTCGCGTTGCAGAGGAGGCGATGGTTGTTGCGTTCGGGTTAGGGTCGGGTTCTTGTCTTGTTCGTTTCCTTTGTTCTAATCTATTTGTCTCAGGCATTGATTATTACACGCGTTGCGAGGTTTTTGGATCGCTCAAGGTTTATTTTATTCATGGGTTTTGTACTGGTTTTATTTTTATTGGTTTTAGTTTATTCATAGTATTATGGGACATCGGGCATGCAGCGTGTTTGCAACTCCTGGCGTGTAAGTAACCTCCTTGTGATGGTGTTGAGGCTCAATAAGTTAGCTGAAAGTATCGTGAGCTTACACATGAGGCTGCTCAGGCCCAGCACCAACTTTGGTCCCTTTCTACAGTGTATACTCCACTCCTCCCATGTTGTCGATGGCAATGCCAGAGAAGACCCCTTTCCATTGCCCCAAATTTTCATGCCGAAAGAACTTCACCTCTGACAGCTGGCGACCTAAACATATCAAATTACACCATCCTGAACACCTTCAAGTTGCACACCAGAAGAATCTGACTATTCGCAGCGTGCCCCGACGCGTTCAACCCGCTCAGCGTCGTGAATTCAACGCTAACAAAGATTCAGTCGAAGACTTGGACGCGTTTCCCTACCTCGAACACGTTGAAAATATCGCAGACTCTGAGTCTCAACCATCGTCACCTCCTCTGCCGCGGACGGAAACATACCCCAGCGCCGGTGCTCCGCTGAGCGATTACATTGCTGAGCTATGGGAACGCGACGCTTACGGTTGCCTTGAGACAAACCTACAAAACAATCCCTACTACCCGTTTGCAACGCATGAAGAGTACAAATATATCCAGTGTGGGATCAAGAAGAAGGGCATGAAGACGTACTATGACAACGTGCTGAAGGAAGAAAACACCGCTCCGCGTTTCCCAAGCTTCAAAAATGGGGATGGCGTCCAGAAGATTGTGGCTACCATGCCAGATGATCAGGCTCTCGGGGAGTGGGAACTACACACTCTCGAGCATATGAGATGGAATTACAATCACCAACGCCCTATTAAACACTGGAGTCGAGACATCATCAAAAGCATGAGATGGTTGATACGGCAGCCAGCCTACGCGAAGCATCTCATTTACGCCCCTCAGCATTGCTTTAACAGCGATACGCCACCGAAACGCCTCTATACCTAAATGCACACTGCGGACTGGTAGTGGGAGACACAGGTAAGGAGAGATTCTCGAGGATAATAACGTGCTAATCGACGTTTAGACAACGCTCAGAGTGGGGGATACACTGGTTCCTTTGATCTTCATGTCCGATGGAACACATCTTTCAAATTTTGCTGGCGACAAGAAAGAGTGGCCTGTATATATGACAATTGGCAATCTATTGTCGAAGATCCGCCAGATGCCCTCAACGCACAGCGTAGTAATGGTCGCTCTCCTACCGATTCCGATCAAGAACCGCATTATTCCTCAGAAGCGGCTGGATGAGCAGCGGCAAACAAACCGAGAGGTGCTGAATGAAGTACTCCAGCAGGTACTCCACCCACTCACCTTTAAACAAAATCCCAGCGCCGAAAGCGGGTATTACAACGTTCTCTGTGCAGATGGCAACTTCAGGCATTGCAAACCGGTTTTAGCAGCATGGCTTGCCGATTGCCCAGAGTATAGCGACCTACATCATCTCGAACGGCATGTCTGTTTTTGGTACGAGTGTCCAAAGAACGAACTTGGAGATTATGTGCCTCCTGACAAGCAACACCCCCGGCGGGATCACAACCTATATAGAACGCTCAGCGATGCCAACACCAAGGCAGCCGATGCCGAACTCTCGTCGGGCCATGTTCACCGAGGATTCAACGTGTTTCGACATATTCCCTGGATTGTGAGCGACCTCCCTAAGCCCGACCTCCTCCATACAATGCACATCGGCATGCTTGACCACCTCCAGAAGTTGATTTTCCACTTCATGAAGACGCATGAACGGCTCGACAAGTCCAATGCAATCTGGTTATCCGTGCCTGCTTACCACAACCTCAAATCAAAAAATAAGTCACATGAGGAAGTTTCTCAATGGAATGGGAAGGAGATGAAGGAAATGAGCCGGTACTTGCTTGGAGTTGTAACCCAGTCTCTACGAGGCGGAAGCCCCGCTCAGCGTCCCATATTCAATCGCGCAATTGACTGCACGCGGGCATTGTTAGAGTTCTATATGTATGCTCGATATAAATCCCACAATGATGCAACATTGAGCAACATGGAGGACGCCTTGCGTCGTTTTCACACCGTCAAAGATGTTTTCTTACTCGGGCGAGCTGGCAAAAAGGTGAAGGCTAAAGCCAATGCCCTGAGAATGAAACTCGTAAAGAAGCAGAAGGTAGACGAGGAAACAAATGCTGATTCTTGGATGCTGTCCAAGAAGCAGCGCGAAATAAATGCCTGGCGGGATTATATCAGCCACGAGATAGATATTTCCAAGGAGTTAGATGCCGACTTCAACTTGCCGAAGTTCCACTTGATGTCTCATTGGGCCGAACAGATTCGTTGATACGGAGCTTTGCAACAGTATTCTGCCGAGAGACATGAACAAGCACATAAAATGAACCTCAAGGACGGTTGGAACGCCTCCAATCACAATCTCAACTACCTGCCACAAGTAATCACATTCTAGCGTCACATTCTCTGCTTCGAAATCAGAGAGCTCAATCTCCAAGCCCTCGCTCAGCATTCGGAGAACAGCGCTGCCGCCTGCAAAGTCTTCCCTTCCGGTGCTGATCTGGCAGCCCCCCTGAGCTCCCAGTCATATGCGAAGCCCGAATTCATGGGACCCCAAAACCGCCATGATGGAAAGCATCCTGACGCTATGATCAAAGACTTCAGAGCATTACTCGACAATACACAAGATGCAACGCACTGCGTGGCAATATACAGCAGCACGCGGAAGTTTATCAAGCATAACAGTTGTAACAAGACGTATATATCGGATGAACAACTGCACACAATAGAGCTCTGTATTTACCATGGTACTAAGATTCAAGTTGAGGGTTTAGATGGTGAACGCATATCTCAGATGTGTCGATGTACAGGGAGCCAGTGCTGGCGCAGAGGGGATCGACGGAATGACTGGGTGTGGGTAAAGCAATGCCCGGGGAGGTGTTATGGCGCGCTGAATGGGCGTCTTCCGTGGCAACTGCAACGACTATTCAAAATCAAGCTCCAAAACGAGGATGGGGCTTTCGTTGAGTACTGGATAGCCCTGGCGCTCACCACAATACCTGAAAACTCGGGTAACTTGGATCCTGTCTCGAAATTTGTACAGGTGAGAAACGCACCGGCAGCCGTTGCTTTGCAAGTTTTCAGCGTGGGAAACATTGTTGGCTGCGCACATGTAATTCCAGAGATAGCTACTAGTAGTAAGACAGGAGATGGACGGAACGTGCGATGGATTGTCAATAGCCACATAGATCTGGCGACTTGGAATGATGTGTATAATTAGTACAGAGAGAATTGCATTTTGCGCACAGGTAGAAGGAACGCAAGTAGTGATTTTCGCAACGTCACCCATCGCAATGCAATCCAGATGCATACGTATACCCAATGAACCCATTTCGATGTATGGTCACAGTTGGCCCAACGCCAGAGTGTTCGTTTAAAATAGAAGACCGACAGAGCGAGAAGAACCGGTGAAACGGCGTTTGGAGGGCAATATGCAATGCGACGCGTGGTATTGAGACCTGGTGCGGAGTAATCCGCCACCGGGGTGTCTCTGACGGCTCTGATGGAGCGCATCCACTCTGACGGAGCCATTCTGCCCGGACGGAAATATTTTTTGCTGATGACGCTCCAGTACCGTCTGCCGCCAGATTGGCCATATGTATATATATAGAGAGACTTAGATAGATAATACATGCCATATTATGATGTAGCGAATCTTGTGACTGTAATAAAGATGAATCTGATACACGAAATGCGTTGTGGTTATGGAACCCTAAGAACCACTGCTGTGAGAATACGGCAATAAGTCTCCCATAGACCTGTGCCGAGGTCTCAACAGCTCCAAAATTTGACTATCCTATAAGTCAAATCTCGTAGCATCCTAAATGCACCTCCATAACTGCAGGTGCTATCAGAAGCACCTGAGAACGCTCTGGCAGAGTCTGAGGGCACTTTGCTTAGCCACAGGGGGGTCTGGGAGCATCTGGAATTACTTAGGAGCACCGGCGAGGGCTACCGGAGTGTCTAGGAGGTTTGTGTGTGGCTTTCAGACTGATTTACATTTTGCTGATGTCCCCTTGTTCATCTGAATAATCATTGCCTTTCAAATACCCATTCAGATTCACAGCAAGCTAACATCACATTCCACCCTTGTTGGATATCACAAATCGAGCCAAATGACATTGGAATTCAATTTCATCCACTCGCCAGGTACGAATAATCGGTAAATACAAGGAGCACCTCCACCTTCTTTGTGCCGTTGATGAATTGTGTATTCCTGCTTTCGTCGGACCTAATGAGATGGGAGATGGAGTGGATGACATTGACACCATGTTTAATTGATATCATTTGATTGCTTAGTCAGGTTATTGTTTCAGTGTACCTGCGTTTATATTTGAATGACTTGTCTTTTTCTCTGGTTCCTTAATGTAGCAAGGCAAAAAATACAATGTTGAAGACAATGATAGCTAGTATAATTCAGAAGTGATAATGAACAATAATCCATGCATCATATTCGCCGTTGAGAGAAATCGATTCCTCGTGTACATCCGGAGAGTCTCAGATCATGCCTGCAGTCCTCTGAATGAATATCCATAACAACCCAGGCATCTCTCAGAGTTTCCTTGTGATTCCTGCGTTGGTTTTGCGACTCTCGCAGGTGTACCCAAAGTTCTCTCCGGCACTCCAACATGTTCCCAAACTTATCACAATCACTCTCATGGTACTCCTGTACCTGTCATCAGAAATCCCAGTTACTCCCAAGGCCGGTCGGAATACCCTCCTAGGGTCTGATTCTCTCCTGAAATTGACTCTTCTAAGTTTACACTCCACATTCTCTCAGACACTTCTGGAGGCTCCCAGTGAGTAAAATACATTTTGCTGATGCACTCCACATCAGGCACTCCTCCTGTCCTGGTGGTGCACCTCTTTTCCCCGGGAATTCATCATATTGCCTTTCAAACTCTATTTTGATTCGCCGGGAGCTAAACTCTCAATTCCAACCCTTTAAATATCACAAATCGAGCCAAATAACATTGGTATTCAATTTCGCCCACTCGCCAGGCCCAAATCATTTGGAAATTCAAGGAGTGCCTCCAGCTTCTTTGTGCCGTTGATAAATTGTATATATCTTGCATTTGTTAGCCCTGATGAGATGGGAGATTTAGTGGACAATATTGAGGCTATGTTTGATTGATATCATTTGATCACTTAGCTGGGTTATTGTTTCTGGTTTACCTGCTTTCATTTTTGAATCACTTGTCATTGTCTTTGGTTCTCCATAATGTAGTGATGCAAACAGTGGAATGTTGAATGAGATGCTGGGTACTATAGTATGATTTAGAAGTTGATAATGAACAATAATCTATGCATCATACGTGGAGGGTATTCTTATTGCTCGTGTACGTCCGGAGAATCTCAGATAACACCTGCAGTCCTTCGAATACATATTCCTAAGAACTCAGGCATCTCTCAGAATTAGTATGGGATTCCCATATTGGTTGGGTGACAGTCCCAGGTGCTTCCAAACTTATCACAACTGCTCCCGTAGTGATCCCATACCAGTTATCAGAGATCCCAGTTACTCCGAAAACCAGCCGGAATGCCCTCCTAGGGTCTGATTCTCTCCTGAAATTGACCCTTCTAACTTTACACTCTGCCTCCTCTCACACACTCCTGGAGGCTCCCAGTGACTAAAATACATTTTGCTGATATAGCCAAACCTGGCAAAACCCCCAGGTTGACGAGTATGGGTCCATGTTTGGCCTGCCAAGAGGCTGGGGGTCTGGTATTTGAATGGGTCTTGGACCGAACCACACCGTTTTTGCATTCCAAACCCGGACCGCTGGCAGGTTAACCGAACCTGTTGCTAACACTAGGTGGGGCTGTTAGGGGCCTCAAGATCTTGAAGTGGAAATGAATGCAGAGATATCTTTATGTGATTGGACCCCTAAAAGCAACAACTGAATGAATTTGTTGAAAACCAATACCTAAGTTTTCCGTAAATATCAAGCACAATCGGTCGAAAAGTGGCTTGGCGAAATCAAGCCATACTGAGGTGTGGTGTCAGAAGTGTTTTACTAGTGTTTACATCTCCTGGTGTTTCTAGCACTAGCTGAGCTACCCGCTTAGTTGCTGGTTTTAACCACTGAAGACAGACAATTCACGCTTCGGGCAAATCCCATGCATTATAAAGCACTCAGGCGGCCAAAATCCCTGCGGATGACTTCTCGGGGTGTCCAGGCCTTCCTTCAAAGTTGCGTCTATACTTCTACATAATGTATCACTCATGCCACAGGTGAGTGATGAAGGGTGATTGGGAAGAGTGATGGGTTTTACTTTCTCGCCTTACACCATCACGTATTCGAAGCTCAAATGCGGTGCGAAGAAAAGAAATGGGATGGTAGGGGTGCGTCCCCCGGTTTTCCGAGTGACATTGCGTGAATGACTCGGTATGCTACCTTGTAGGAATGAGATGAAGCGTAGATATATGTAGAGAACTACACGGAACCAACCCACTAAAAAGATTTAATTATCTTCACTTAAGTAACAGGCATATTCCAAACACGGAATGAGTGATACCCTATGCTCCCGAAAATATTCCTGCCTTACAGATCCCATATCCACAGTAACTCCTCCTTCACTTCCGATTATCAAACTCCAACCCACTCTCTTTCCTCACAGCCCCATAAATCCTACTCCAGGTTAGCCACCACCGTATCTCCTCAGCAACAGGCAACATACGCTGGTAAATCCCCCTTCGGCCCCACAACCTCCTTCACCACCTTCAAATGCTCATCCGCCACCTTCGCAATCTTCAGATCCACACCCACACTTTCCGCGAGCCTGATAGCATGCCCCGCATCCTTCCTTGCCAGATCAACAGCAAAAAGCGGCTCCTCACGCAAGTAATCCCCATGACGCATCCGGTTCGAATATGCCACGTACGGACCGGGCATCATCTCCCTTCATTCAATTAGCGCCCACTCTTGCCAGAATCACAGGGGGCGGTAGAACTCGATGAATTTATGCAACATATCCGACCCTAGCCCGGACTTTTCGGCCCACGCGTGGCCCTCGGCAAGTGTCGCGACCATAGAGAGGATAAACGAGTTCCCCGTGATCTTCAGTAGCGTTGCGTGGCCCGGCTCATGGTCGCGGAGATCGATTACGGACCGCCCGATGACGCCCGCGAAGAAGGGGAGGGCACGTTCGATGCTCGTCGCGGCGCCCGATGCGACAACGATCAGGCTCCCGGCGTCAGCCATAGCGGGGGCGCCAAAAACTGCAAAAGTGAAAAAAAAATTAATTCCTCGTCCGTTTGCTGGGAGGGGCGAGGGGCACAATGCATGCACTCGAACACGGAAAGCGCAACCCAGCAGACATACCAGGACTGGCCACAAATTCACCGCCTGCAGCGAGCACCATCTCACAAACCGCATTCGTAGTCTCCGGCAGGACCGTAGAGGTCTCTACAAACAGTTTCCCATTTACACCTCCGGGCGTTTTTAATATGTCCTCGTAGATGGCCTGAACACTTTTGTCGTCGCCGAGGGAGGTGAAGACGGCGTCAGCCGGTTGCACTGCGTCCTGCACTGACTCCACCACTCGCACCGACCCCGGTTTATCGAGCGATGCCGCGAGGTCGTGGGCTCGCTGGACGGTGCGGTTCTGGATTATTAATGGGTGCAAGAGGTTGGCTTTCTGCGCGATGTTACGGGCCATTCCCTACCGCGGAGATTCATATCAGCCATGGTGCAAATGTGGGCCTGTGGAGAACCTGAGAGAGAAGCTGGATGGATGGAAGATACACAAGCAATCACTCGCCAGGTATGCAGCTGGCAGCCAAGCCAAGCACGCGACAGCGACAGATCTGTCGGGAGGAATAGGGTGGGCAGGGCATGATAACAGATTCAGGTTCATACATACCCTCCCCATGTTACCTAGGCCAATCCATGAGACGCGCTGTTGGTTTGGAGTGCCGTCGTGCATGACGTGGGGTTTGTATGCCGGTGCGGTTTACGTCGGTGCCTATTCCTTTGAGGGGTAGATAGACTCTGATTGGGGGAAGTCGATGTGATAACGGTTGTGGATATGACCAGATATTGACCACCAAGCAGGCTCTGAGGAGGAGAGACATTTGCCTCAGGTTATCTATTCGGTGTTTGTCGGAACATGAGATCACCGGTACCAAGGTTGCTAATCACCACATACGCGGATGTCCCCGCGGAATTCGGCACGAGGCTTAACTGCCGCGTATGGGAGAACCTTCTGGAGCAGCTCTTCTGATAGCATTTCCGTTTCGGGCTTTTCCTGTGGAAACTGGGCTCTTCACTTTTCTAAACTTTCAGATCTCATCACTTCATCGATCTACACCGCCCACGGCCCTCATTCTCATCTACAAATTCCGTGCTCTAGTCCATCACATTACGAATCTGGTGTTGAGATGCGTCCATTCTAATCCAAAACAGCTCCTGGGACTCAAAAGCGACTGGTTGATTTGGCAACGTTCTCCCGGTACCTCTACCTGGCCTAGCCAAGCTCTTCTCTTATCATTTACTATTCCGATGACCCTCGAAGACACCACCATTGACGTCACGCAGAGCTGCACCGGCAGCGACAGAACTCACCAACCACAAATTGGAAGTATATATGTATGCAAATTTTATTGAAGATGAAATTTAAACGCTAAGAAAGCATGGGGGGGAAGTAAGACGACTCCAATATCTGCCCACGCCTAGTCTCCTTGAGCCAACAAAGTATCCAAGTACTGTAAGATAGATACTGAGCCCGATGAGCTCAGGCGGGTTGGCATTAAGTAAGATATAGAATCTTGATGGCCGAAGGTGACGGGTTTGAGCTGGGCCCGAAAAGGACCACAATTTCTTATACCAAACCCACTGCAATAGATGCCTATTGTAGGACCGGCAAGCCCAGAGAAAACATGCATGTAGACCTCAATCAAGATAACCCCAAAGAATTTCAGTTTCCCACTCCATCCGTAGGCTTCACCACGTTAATACCACTCCCATGTATCTAGGTACGCTTCATCCTTTTTCCACTTAGGCAGCGAGACTCTCAAACCCTCGTAGCCAATGTTTGAAGCCACGAGCTCTCGCCGAGACAGAGCTTCATGTTCTTGTGATGACGCAGCGCGTCAGACGCGGTACTATCAGCAATCTCGCGGAATTTCGGGCTGCAGGGAAAACCTTGTCGAAGATGGTATGAGGGGAGCCAAGCATGTGGAGATGTTTCTCGAAGCTGCACGTTTTCATCTACCGGGGCGACGGGTGTGCCGTTGGTTCATCATCCATCGTGTGGGGTAGAGATTTTCGTAAAAAGTGTGGGATCGTCTTCAAAGGATGACACCTGTGAGATGGGGGTACTGGCTGCTGTATGATAGAGAGGAAGTGGAGGACTTGGCAAGGCGTACTCGCTAATCTTTCCCTAACCCTTCCACAAACATGTCGAGCAAGGGCTAGAGTCTCCAAAACTTGAAAATTTGCGGGCACATAACACGGCACTCCACAAGTACCGGTACAAAAGTTGGTCCGGCTTGGTATCAGATATGCGGACAGTCACCGCGAGCCTAGTTCGCGGGTTTGTAAGAGGAATTGATTCGACTAGTTGACATTCGCTCGATCGGGACATGAGGCTGAAGCGGGGTTTGGTCTGCATATGTGATAGGAGCCAACGATACTAGGCCGAGGCGACCCGTGCTGGCATACCGAGCAGTGATTCGACGAAACGGTAGTTCGGAGTATGGCCGAGCCCTCGGAAGGCTGGTGCACTAGGCTGTAGTGCGGGGAAGTTCGACGTGAAAATATTTTGTTTCCCCGTTCTACGAAACTAGGAATCATCGCCAAGTGTCTGCGGCTCTTGGCTTCAGGGGTGCTCTTGCTATCATTGGCTGTGGGCGTGCGTGCTGGGGACGCGATCGCTATCAATCGTCATTCTTGGTAAGCACGCCCTCTCCTTCCATCCTTGTTCTTGACGGGAAAAAGCACTTTGTCGCATTTTTCCTGTCCAAAGCAGAGGGCCAGAGGAACCACTACCACTACTAGATTACCAAAAAATTGGAATTGGAGCAAACCAGGAGAATTAGGCAGTGGGTGAAACGCTACGTTGTAGATTTCTTATCTATAAGAGTCGCTGCCCGGACTTAATTTGAATTCTTTTTTGGTAGCACAAAGACATCTATTTCATCCGCTGCATTGCATTCTGCATCCCCCTACGCTGACACTGTACAAGCCTCCTCTATTTAAGAGGGATAACACCCTAAAAAACTGTCGACAAACCTTTTCGTACCCAAACTTTTCACCACTGTTACGGGACTGTACGCAGATACTGCTGCAGTGCCGTCTGCGATTTTGACGCCGTCACCATTTCTCAACAAAGTTCTAAGCCAATTCAGCGTATGCAAAATGGTGGCAAAGATCTTCACCCCCGAAGTTGTCAAGGACCCCTGCACCAAGATCCAGCAGCTCCACACCAGCTCTCCAGACCCGCATACCTTCTCTCAGTCGAGGAGACACTGCAAGAGCTGAATGCCAACCCCGACAGTGGTTTGACCGATGAAGATGCGAAGGCTCGTCTGGGAGCCGTGGGCCTGAATGTTTTGGAGAGCGGAGGAGGGATTAGTCCCTTCAGGATCCTGGGTGGACAGATATTCAATGCAATGGTGTTGGTGAGTCTGCGATTCCTCGTCTATATTGATGATTCTTTGTGCTGACTGGGTTTCCGTCCATTAGGTCTTGATTATGGGAATGGTTGTATCGTTTTCTATCAAATCCTGGATTGAAGCCGGAGTTGTCACAGCTGTCGTTGTGATCAACGTTGTTGTTGGATTCTTCCAAGAGTACAGCGCCGAAAAAACTATGGACTCCTTGAGGTCTTTGTCTTCTCCTACAGCGGCTGTTATTCGAAATGGACATGTTATCACGGTTTGCTCAGCAGATATCGCCCCTGGCGACATTATTGAGGTTAAGACCGGCGATACTATTCCCGCTGACCTGCGGTTGATCGAAGCCATGAGTACGTTTCAAGAAGCTCCTATGAGTCAATGGAGCGAAGCTCACATGTATTTGTATGACAGACTTCGAAGCAGATGAGGCACTTCTCACCGGCGAATCTCTTCCAGTTGCCAAACAGGTAGATATTATTTTCAAAGAGGAGGACGAAGTCGGAGTCGGAGACAGGATCAACATTGCGTACGCGAGCAGCACGGTAACTAAAGGACGCGCCAAAGGTGTTGTGGTACAGACTGCAATGACCACGGAGATTGGTAAAATTGCCCAGTCTCTCCGGGGTGGCGATAGCAAGGTTCGCAAGGTTCGCAGGAACGAAGAAGGACACGCCAAATTTCAATACTATCTTGAAGCCGGTGCCTTGACCATTGTTGACCAATTTGGGCGCTTTCTCGGCACGAACGTGGGAACGCCGCTACAGCGGAAGCTATCTTGGCTAGCTATCATCTTGTTCCTTATCGCGGTTGTATTTGCCATCATCTGCGTGGCTGCAAATGAGTTCAAGAAGGAACAGGCAGTTATTCTTTATGCTGTTGGGTAAGGTCTCCCAGAAGACTTTCATTACTTATTCGAAATGTTAATGGTGTCACTAGTACTGGATTGTCAATGATTCCCGCAAGTTTGGTGGTCGTTTTGACTATTACTATGGCTGTCGGAACAAAGATTATGGTCTCTAGAAATGTCATCGTCCGCAAGCTGGACTCTCTGGAGGCGCTTGGTGCAGTTACCAACATCTGCTCTGACAAGACTGGAACCTTGACCCAGGGAAAAATGATAGTTAAGAAAGCTTGGGTTGCAGCTGAAGGTACTTACGCCGTCGGCGAGACCAACACTCCGATCGACCCTACCGCTGCGCAAATCTCTCTGGATAAATCTATGCCTCATGAAGTTGCGCAAATCCCCAAAACACAAGCCCAGATCCAAGCTGAATCCCCGTGGCGAAATGCTGTCGATTTCATTGAGAGTGGCTACGTCCAGCATTATCTGAACATCGCTACCTTCTGTAATATTGCTACAGTCAGTAAACGCGACGACTCGGAAGGATGGGACGCGCGAGGAGACCCAACGGAAATCGCCATTCAAGTGTTTGCCTCTCGTTTTGATTGGAATCGTAAGAAATTTACTCATTCTGAGAACCCGTCCTGGAGTCAAGTTGCCGAGTATCCTTTCGACTCTGATATCAAGCGTATGTCGGTTTTGTACCGCGAATATGGAGGCAACCCGGAGAAAGGTTACAACGAATGGGTTTTCATGAAAGGTGCTGTTGAGAGAGTGTTGGAGGCTTGCACTCACATTCAGCTTAAAGACAACAAAATCCCGCTTGATGAAGAATGGTTACATACCGTAATCAAGAATATGGAGGCATTAGCCTCTCAAGGTCTTCGTGTTCTTGCTCTTGCTTCGAGGGAATGGATCGATCATGTCGAGGAGTGGGGCAGCCACCCTCGGGCTAATGTCGAGAGAGAGATGACACTTTATGGATTGATTGGTCTCTACGACCCTCCCCGCCCAGAGTCCGTCGGAGCAGTTAAGGTACGCATCTGCTAGGTGTTCCACAGCTTTCTGAAATCACGCTGACGATTCTTCGCAGGCTTGCCACCGGGCCGGTATAAATGTACACATGTTGACTGGTGACCACCCGCAAACAGCCCGTTCGGTTGCGGTTGATGTGGGTATTATCCCCAAGAACATCAATTCGTTGGCTCCAGATGTCATCTCGTCCATGGTCATGACAGCTGCTCAGTTTGACAGGCTCTCGGATGCAGAGATCGATGATTTACCAGTTCTTCCTTTGGTCATTGCACGTTGCGCTCCAAGCTCGAAAGTGCGCATGGTAGAAGCTCTTCATAGGCGCAAGAAGTTTGTTGCCATGACGGGTGACGGTGTCAACGACAGTCCTGCCCTCAAGCGCAGTGATGTCGGTATCGGCATGGGAATGGCAGGTTCGGATGTAGCTAAAGATGCTTCTGATATCGTTCTCACCGACGACAACTTTGCTAGTATCCTCAACGCAATCGAGGAGGGACGTCGCACGTTCGACAATATCAAGAAGTTCGTCCTGCACTTGCTCGCCGAGAATATTGCGCAAGCTTGCACTCTTCTGATTGGTCTTGCTTTTAAGGATTCCTCTGGTCTATCCGTCTTTCCTTTAGCACCTGTCGAGATCTTGTGGATCATCATGATTACTTCGGGCTTCCCTGCATTTGGCCTTGGAATGGAAGTCGCTTCCGACGACACTATGTTTCGTCCGCCTCACGATGTTAAAACCGGTATTTTCACCACAGAGGTTCTGGTCGACATGGCAGTGTATGGAGTATACATGGCTGCACTTTGCTTGGCATCCTTCACGGTTGTAGTCTTTGGTTTTGGAGATGGAAAATTGGGAAGCAACTGCAACGATCACTATTCCGAAACCTGCGAACTTGTCTTCCGCGCCCGCAGCACAACATTCACCTGTCTCACCTGGTTCGCACTCATTCTCGCCTGGGAAATGGTTCACATGCGTCGTTCCTTCTTCCGCATGGAGAGCAAGCCCAAAATTCCGTGGACACTGTGGGCCCGCAACGTCTGGCGTAACCAGTTCCTCTTCTGGTCAGTTCTTGCAGGATTCGTCACGATTTTCCCCATCATCTACATCCCCGGCCTCAATACGGTCGTGTTCAAGCACCGGCCCATCTCCTGGGAATGGGGCATCGTCTTCCTCGAGAGTGCACTGTTCGTGGCCGGAATCGAGTTGTGGAAGTTTTGCAAGAGGGTGTATTACAGATGGTACGGAGAGAAGGTTAAGAACCCCGAGCTTGAGCTTGGTGGCTCGACGTTCTCAAGGTATACTAGTTTTGCTACGGGTGAAGCTATGGAGTTAGACGAGAGGCAAGCCGACTTACCGTTGCAAGTCTAAAAAAATTTGTGCGGGTTTTTTCTTCGGAAGGGGATTGGGTTTTTCGGCTGGCGACGGGGTTTTCGTTTCCTCTTCTTGTTTGACAATGAGTTTTTTTACCGCTGTTTAGCCATTGCCTGGGAGGGGTTGACGTTTGAAGCTGAGCTGCGTTGCTTTGTGATACCTTTCGCTAATGCTACGGTTAGCTAGTCTTTGTCAAAAATTTTACTCTACTCTACTTTGTAATCGTGTGAGATTGTTTCTTTACTTGTGACCCAAACTAAAGCTCATTCATAGTTAGTGCAAAATTTGACAAGGCTCAATCGTAGAGCGAGTGATTTCATATGTTTTAATCACGAAGTATCAACGCATGATCATACTCGGAAATAAACATTAAGGGTATTTCGCTACCGAATCCAATCACTAGCCTAGGTATGACTCCCTCTATCCTACAAAAAAAACCCACGCACCACCAACAATCACCCCCCCATCACAAAATAAAATAATGCTCCCCAGTCTCGACAACCACAATCTCATCACCTACACTCACATCAACCCCCTCACACCTCGCCGGGATGACCTGCATCCCCAAACAAGCCTTATTCTTCGCGCCCGCATCGATATTCCGGTACTTCCGCATCGTCTGGTCGGGTTCCTGCGGATGTTTCTCGCCGGTTATTGGGTCGACGTTGGGGAGTTTGCAGCGTGTGGAGCGGCAGGCGGCAAAGAATTCGTTGTCGCCGATAGTGAAGCGCTTCCAACTGTCTTCTGAGAAGGCGGGGAGGTTTTCGACTGTTTCTTGTTAACGGGGAAAAGGGGGGAAGGGGGGAGGAGGTACGGATTATGTTTGGACGAAACCGTAGCACTGAGAGTTCTGGGATTTTGTCGACAATTCGGGAGTTCAGCTCGCGGACAGAGGAGAGGTTCATTATGCTGATTGGATACTGCACCCACATTATTTTTCCATTGCACCAGGGGGAGAAAAGAGGAGGCGTACGGAATCAGTGAACCCAGTCACAGGCTGCCATCCCAGCGTCTCCTTACTCGGGGCACATCTAAACAGCTCCCTCCTCTCGCAAACTCGGAACAGTGCAAGCTCCCCCTTAACCCCCAAGAACTCTCGGAGCGTTCGTAGATCAACCGGAATCTTCCACGCTTCGGGCGAGTCACTCCACACCGTAACCTTCAGCAGCTCCTCCCCGCACCCCTCTTTATGTTCCAACAGCACCGAGAACCTACGTTTCCCCCACCAACCCCCAGGAAACTCTACTACCAGCTTCTCACCTACGATCGCCGTGGACACTTGCGTGAGCAGCGGGTGCTGCCGCTGCGTAATAAACCGCCACTCCCCTTCGTGTCTCTCGGCGAACGTGAACTGTCGGTCGTGCTGTAGGCCCGTAGACACGACTGCGGAGGAGGACAACGAGATTCCGCGGCAGGACTTGATTGGGTAGATATAGAGTGCTTTTACCCTGCAGGGACCGCTGCCACCAGCGGGGGTGTACGTGAACTCATCGTCGAGGTTACTCTCTGTGGGTCGTGATTGCCTTGGTAAGGATGGGAGCAGCCTTGTTAAGGCGACGCCGGCGAGCGCAGAAGAGAGTATGAGGACTGGGAGGTGGTTTTTGTAGATTAGTTGTGAGAGGGACGTGAGCTGGAAGACGGAAGCGGGGGTATCGGGGTCGTCCATTATTGCACCTTCACGGCGGTTGGCAGAGAAGCGGCCGCGGCATAGTGGGGTGGGTGGAAGAGCGCGTACTTAAAGCAATAAAAGTACTATTAGATATGAGGTCTGGGCAGGGTCTAAATTGACGTTTCCGTATTCGGACTGGACTGGAGAAGATGGACAACTGCAGATCAATCAGCGGAGTTGAACTTTGAGAATAAATTTCTCGCCGGTAACCCACTCATGAACAGTATTTCTTCCCTCGAGCCCCGAGTCCGGTTCCCGGGTGCCAGTAGTAAATAGCCCTTCCCTCGAAATCACTCGAGTAATACCGGCACTACAAGGCGCATACAGAGATGCCTGCAGCCCTGACTCACAAGTCGCCGAATGTATCCCTCCATAAGGCGCTCCCTGTATGTAAGTGCGCCTTAGGTTATTCTACGCTATACGTGCATCACTTTCACTAGGCAGACCAGCCAGTCTATCACTCGTCCTGTTGCAAGAGCAGTTGAACTGCTTCCTCTCCACTGCAAGTCTTCACTGAAACCTCGTTTATTCAAACCCCAGCAATGTGGTAGCGCTAACACCCAGTAGTCAATCAGTCGAGCCTACAGGAAAAACACGGAGAGGGGCATTAAAAGTCATCGATCCACCAGTACTTAAACGCAGATACGCCATCACCAGCCAGTAACCATAGCAACTAACGACAACGATACATGGGGAAGGAGAGGGCCGGGTTGAGAGGGAGGGACTACAAAAGGATACAACACATGAAGAAAAGGATGACCACCGTCGCCAACCACCCTCCTTCCTTCCCCTCTGCACATGCTAGGGTGGAGAAAAAAACAAATCAACATGAAAAAAAGGTAAAATGTAGAATAGCCCATGTGCCCCGGAAAGTAGATCACTAAAACAATATACCGCACCCAGGCTGGCGTGCAGTACTTCACCGACGCCGTATAGTTGCCAACTGAAAAAATAACGAAAAAAGGAACCACGACACCTAACCATTGGAATGACAGTAGACAAAGAAAACTTCGGATTGTTCTAGCAATTGCAAAGTAGCTAAATTATCCTTTTAAATTGACTATTATGATGCAGCAGCTGTTTGCTCGACATTTTCTGGACGCGGAATTGGCGGTACCTGTTCCGCAGCTTTTGCCTTTTCTTCGACACCCTCGCCACGGCAAAGGGGGCAAGAATTGCGCCCTGTAGTTAACCACTATAATAAAATTAGCCAACATATATCCGAAGGCATGCTACCAACTCACCTCATCAATACACTCCTTGTGGAAAATGTGATTGCATTTAACAAGCTGTCGACATTCGTGACCAGTCTCATAATCTGATAAACAGATGAGACATCTCTCGGCATTACCAGCTCCATACTGCTCTGCACTGCCTTCACCAAACGTAAAAATTCCTCCGGCGGATTCCAAATCTTCTTTGGCTGCTACTGGGAGCTTTGCTGGACCCAACAGAGAAGACAGCAAAGTCATATCTTCGTACGTAGGTTCCTATTCACCATCAGCACTAGACCAAATGCCTCCACCGGCAGCTTAATAACCTACATCAGTGAAAAGACTGGGAGTCGTAAGAATAGGGTGATTTTCTGGGTATGACCCTCCCAGCACGTAGATAATCCAACTTCTAGTTCCCTCTGGTGGAGTAGTTAGATTGGGACGACTAAGACCAGGTCCCGTACTGTTCCTATCCCGGTTTCCATTTTCACTACTGCTGCCAGCTGGAAAACCAAACGGACTAGCATTATCAGGGTTGCTGAGTCGCCTTGGTAACCTATTGCGACGGAATGGACCCCCCGCACTTGAACCTTCACCATCTCCGAATGAATCTGCGGTACCGGGCTCCACGGCACTTCGACGATGCGAGGGAAATGAACCGCTGGGAAAAGTAGGCAACACAGGATCAGCAGGTGTTGTTGGAGGAGGGCTCGGTCCTGAGGGTGTGTCGGTATGTGTATGTGGTGCCGCGAAGGGAGATACGTATTCCGGAGGGGTAGATGCGTTGCTCGGAACGGGCCTGCTGGAGCTACCCAATGATGCCGCACGCCTATGAGCCGCACCACTACCACTTCCAAGCCTAGACCTCCTAGGGATACTGACAGGCAGGTTGGCCAAAGCATCAAAGAATGGTGCTGGCCTATTGTTGCCATCTCCCCCATCGGTTGCATCCCTAGGTGTTACGGATCTTATGCCAACAATGATGACTGGTACCATTCGGCCACCACCTTCCTCGTTATTTTCTCCATTTTCTCCTGCTTCACTACTGGCCGGCGTGCTTCCAAATCGAAACATCCTGAAGAAATTCAAGGACAACACACCACCCTCTGCATTTGGATCTGGAGGTGTGGCTCCACCACCCATCTCATTTCCTCCATTTCTGAGTGCTGCTTCCAACCTTCCATTTTGCAGAGCCCGTAGAAACGACTCGAAACTCCCATCTCCTCCATTATCTCCTCCCACATCTTGAGCTTGTGTAATGGCCTCTTCCGCATTTCCAACCAAAGAGGCTGCAGTGGCAGCTGCAGCTACTGACAACAGTCTCGACAACATAGCAGCCTGATCCTCACCAGGTCGTACACGGCTAGGGTTGTTTTGAATTCCATCTAACAAATTCGCACTGGGCCCAAATAACGATGGCCTATCGGCTCTGTTAGGTGAGCTGGGACGTCCCGCAGGATCTGCATCTCCTTCCCCAGTGAGATCCATATTCGTTGTGCTACGATTGTGATGTGGTAGAGTATCAAGAGAGTTAGGGCGGGGGGTCTCTGAGGGTCTTCTAGATGAAGTTATTATCGACCCAAGTTCTGAAATATTGGGCCAAGAGCTGATCGAATCTCGAACTCGGGACATACGCGATCTCCGGGATCCTCCTGGCGCTGCTGTCGAAGTTGGCCTTAATCCTGCAGCACGAGGCTGCGGGGTCACCGTAGAAACTGGTGAGATATCCATCATATCAGGACTTGGCTCGGTGGCTGAATCACCAAAACTAGACATAGACATCGGTATAGGGCGTGATAAAGGGGGAAGCGTACGACGCCTTTGTTGGGTCGTAGAATCATTGCGACCACTTCTTCCATTTGGCGAAGGAGAACGCGAGCGGGAGCCATTATATCGAACACTTCTAGAACGGAAGCGAAGTCCTGGCACTCGGTTCCGAATTGTGGAGGAATTTGATGAAGTTGATGAAGATGCAGGTATCAACCGATTCCCTAACCGTGCAAAATGCTCCATAGGATTCCGTAACCGTCTACTCCTCCTTAAACGAGCAGCAGCAGCAGCTCTCTCCGGACTCACATTGCCACCATTCCTTCCTCTAGTCCCGCCTCCTATTCCACTTCCACCCTGCTGGTGCTCATGATCTATTCGTCGTCGAAGAGCTTCAAGAGTGCTGTAATTTACTGTATTGCTTGCATCATCACGGGGTGTAGAGGCACCCTGACCCATCGGATATGAATGCAATGTATAAGGTGAACTCGTAAGGGGTGGGCTCAACGAAGATCTCCCCGTGTGCTGAGCCGAAGAAGACTCCACGGCTGTAATAGATCTCTGGTCGATATCGATCGGCTCTCCTTGGTCGGTAGTGTGCGTATTGTTCTCGCGATTAATGTAGCTGGAACCTGGCTGCATGTCAAACGTCAGCGGAGTCAACCAGACAGGTTGGCGACGCCCGGATGCTCAGGCGCTGAAGACTGCGAGGATGGTATGGAGGAAGATGATGATAATTATGATGATGATGATAAGAATGTTGTTGTGGCAAAGTGAGTAACCGAACAGCTTACAGACAGCCGTAAAAGAAAGGCCGTCGAGGTAGCTACCTGCAGACGCTGCAAATGGTTGTGGTTGCTTTGAAGGTAGAATGTAGGAGGTGGAGAGAAGGCAGAGGAAGTGTGATAATCACCAGTTAGAAGAAGTGGCAGTGATATGATATTCCGGCGCAGTGCGGTGGGTTATGCCGCCGGAGCTAGCGGTGGAACAGGCAAGGAAGGAGCGGGGGGTTGGGTTGGGTGGGTTGGGTGGGTCAGAAGCAAGAGAGGCGTTTAGTCAGAGTCAGAGGAAAGGGCGCAACGGACTGGAGTTGTGAGCGTGAGGAGCAGTAGCAGCGAGCGAGTACCTGCTGGACCCGCGCGACTGTCGGTATCGTGGACGTGGCAACACGGGAGATGGAGCAAGAAAGCGAGCAAACCGACAAGTACAGGTACTCTAGTAACTCTGGGCAGGCAGGTAAGTAAGGTGAGTAGTATGCAAAATAAAAGGGAGGTCTGGTTTCTATGGGCGGGCGGATGAAACAGTGGTGATGGAAGGGGAGTATGAATAGAAGCTGAGAGATTCAAGGACAGGCAAGGTGTTGCTGCTGCTGAGGGGTCGGGGCAATTGGTTATTGAGCAGTGGGCACAGACAGAGAACTGCGTTTGCTTCAGGCGTTCACAGCCCGCAACATCATATGGGACTCATGGCTGCATCATACTCAGTACCTAGAAGTACTTTCCACAGAGCCATCCGATTGAAGAGATCCTGTAAGGGTAAATTGTTTTCAAATTCTGCATAACGGCAACACATTGACACCCGTTCGCTCACCTCGGGCAGCGCTTGCAGTTTGGAGGGTCCAAGACAGCGTCGCGCTAACTCTAGATCCTCTCTGACGTGAGGAAATGAATCATAAAAAGTTTATCATTTTCAATTCTTTTTTTTTTTCCGGAGACCGAACGTTCAAATTATCACGATCGAAAGCAACAGAATTCCATCCAGCCTCACGGTCTCATTAAAGAATTATTGGTTAAAAAAATCCCAGAACGTTCCAAATTAAAATTCACATGCCTTTTTAATGCATGCCGGCGCCGCTTTTGCATGCACGCCGCACGAGTGACAAACTATGAATTACCCTGAAACAGCAACTAACCATTCCGCAAAACAGCACATTCCCAAATGCCAGTTCAAAATAGCTGTACGCCTTTCCCCCTTACATTTTAGCAGTCCTTCGTCTAAAGTTAATAGACATTACATTCCCCAATATCTGGCTACTTTACCAAGTTGAAGGTGGACAGAACAATTGTCCTTGGTGGTAGGACAGACTTAATTGAGCGCAAGTCTCTATACCGGTGACAATCCAGTGCCATGGAGGGTTCTAACGATTTCTTGGAATACAGGCTCAGAAGGAAGAAAACGTTGACATCAAGCGCAACTTCTCCATAACCTCCAGGATATCTTTGCAAGTATTTCCTGGAAGGCACAGTCTCTGATGGAACGACAACGAAGCTGTTCTCACACGAGTCCTAAATGAATAATCAAGAAAGTTGGGCTTATAAACAGGATGAGCCACATAATAGCCTCTCCAAATACTAGATGCGCCTCTGCCGCTACCTGAAAAAAAACCACCTCTTTCATCATTTATTCTCATGTTTCGGCTACTTGGGAGAAGAAATGACTTTCGCCGTTTTGTGTCGGCCGTGGGGACCATCGATGCGAATATCTGGTTTGGTGAGCTGATCTGAAGTTAAGTTCTTCTGGGGGTAAGTATAGAGGTATTCACCATCCGACTTAATCGCACCAATTTCCAGTCTATCAGTAAAACAATCAGTCATCTAAGTTTAGGACGCGAGGATCTTCTTTCCTCATTTTTGGGATGCGTGAACTCTAGATGGATTGAATTATGATTCGTATTTTCGAGATGTCCATCAATCTGAGTACCATCTCCATTTACAAAATCAACAACTCCATTTGTAAAGCTATGTTAAAAAGCCCATATACTATCCATCAAACAAACATTTACGCCGTTACCCCCTTAGAATTACTATAACAATGTATGTATGATGTGTCCGTACGTCTAAACCTCCCCCTCCCTGTTGAAAAGATAACCCAAGCAGAAGAATAGGTGGTTCAGCATAGAACGAAACTGGACCCCCCACCCCCAAAAACTCTCCACCAAATTTTTTGCCACCCGAATCCATATCCCGCAGACGAAAGAAAAAACAAAGCAAAAAGTGCAACGTACAGCAAAAAAAAGCAGTAAAATCAAGGCATCAAACTGAAGGTAAACGAGTATTCACAGATAAGTGGTTGGAGGGTCAAGAGATAAGAGGTGAGGTATAAAACATTCCACATGCGAGCGGAGAGTGGTAGTGACGGCAAAATTGGGAAAATGATGAATGATGTGAGCAACTCAATCAAGAGTGTATCCAAGGTGTATTCATCCGCGAAAAAAACTTTTGAGGTCGATCTTCATCCTTCATCATAGTAATTCCTTTTACTGTTCGTTCAAGTATGAGATGGACGCCATGGATAGTCAAGTCAAAGTTCAGAGTGAAATACGATCCAAGGAGAGTCGGTCGTAGGATCTATGTCGCCGCCTAACAAAGCAGTCAGCAACTAGACATCTTGGGCTGGATCAAAGAAAAGTGGAGCTTACACCGGCTGTAATCGGTAAAACCTCTCCTGCCCATCCGAATTCCTTCCGCCAATCCACCATTTTTCTCCCGAGGGCGGTTCTACAAAGCCTTCTGTAGAGCTTGAAGAGCTCCTCCTCCCTCGATTAGCCGTAAACGCGGATTGCTGCTGCTGAGTATTGACATTGCTGGAAGCCTGAGCAACAGCGGCCACGGCAGCGACGGCAGCTGTCGTAGTCGATGATGTAGTAGATGCCGAAGCGGTTTGAGTCTTTGCTGTCGTCGTTTTCGATGGTGGGGAATTGTTCTGTGGTGGTGATGTTTGGGTTGCGGCACTGTGAGCTCGAAAGGCAACCAACAGGTTCGCCAGAAACGGTCTGTTGGTAGGCATCGTCTGTTATTCTGCTGAGCGAGATCTAATTCCTTATCGAAACAGCTCGTCCGAGGTTGGCTGTGGTGGTGTCGAAGCGCAGGGCAGCTTGATCGATGATGAGCTGTTCGAGGGTGTTCGTTTGGTTTCGTCAATCGGAGGATCGGGATAGGCTAATCGTTGAATCTTCGCCGAAAGCTGGGGAAGGCCAAGCTGGGGAAAGGGCGGAGAGCGGCGGCAGCGGTTGATGCAGAGTTAGTTATTTTGATGTCACATAAAAAACCTTAGATGGAGAACATCCTCGGGCGAAAACGGGAGTCATCAAGGGATGGTAGACTGAGAGTTTGCAATGCAGAGTACCTCTTGAGGAAGCGCCTGTTGCTTTTTTTGCGGCATGACAATGGACAACTGTAGACGAAAGGAAATACCATTGGCATGTAACTCCAGTTCTAGTATACTTATACGTATACCGGTGGTCAAGTGAAGCTCTCTCTACAAGCTACCACGACACAACTGACGTCGTAGTTTAGCGCAAGAGGTACAGTAGGTTACTTTATTTCTGATCCAATAACGCACCACGCTTCATACTTTGACGAGATATCGCTGCGACCAGAACCGGTTGAAGCAGTTAGATACTATTCGCAACGGCTAATGCTTCCAAAGAGGCGGAGGTGGTGGATCCATGGACTGCGACTGCGGTAGTGGGGGGAGTAAAAGAATCCATGCAAAGAAGCCGCAAAAACTTCATCAGAATCTGCGACGTTTTGATTGGTCCGGTTGCGTTATTTGTACAGCCGAGCACAAAATCAATGATCACCCTCAACACCACCACAACCAAGATAAAGTACAAACAAACAAGTTGTGATACAGTGTTGATAGGAACTTCCCGAGAGTAAATCAGGTTTCCAATATTGTTTGTTTCTTGAACGAGAGTGCATCAACTGTGGTAGTGCATAGCTACAGATGGTGCAACTGGAAGTTCTCTACCTACCTCTTAAGTAGGCCGACAAAAACATTGCAAGCAATAGTCTGTCAGCCGGCTGACAGACTATGCAAACAATTAAGCTAGCACTGACAGTAATAGGTCTCTATTAAAACGGTGATTTACTGATGCATATATAACAGAGCGAAATTCTCCTACAAAATTGTCAACTCTCCGCATGCAAGTACACTACCGTCATGTCCTTCCCCTCGCCATCGCCATCGAATGAATACAGGTAGAGTTAGAAGATTGGCACTTGAACTGATTGAAATTTCGATCGAACTTCTATACTATAATTAAGCCACGGAGAAGAGGGTGCTTCTGCGAAGTGTTGAGTCAAGGGGCCATTTCGGCTTCTGCGAAATCCTCCGGAAATCGTCAGTCTTCATTCCAGGTATCTTGTACAACTCATCATTCAAAATCTAACTGCCTTAGCTTCCAGCTGTCGCCCAAGACCTGACGCTTCACCATTGATGCTCGTCTACACGCACGCCGTTTCGTAGGTCCAGCCCGCCGCATCTTTGTTCCTGACAACCTAGAAAGACGATACGACCCCGCCTAACCACAAACAAAGCATCCAATTACCCACTGCTGTTTTCATTGGGGAGCCAACGAATATCCGGCCAGATTCTCTCCAATGCACACGTCTAGTTGATGAGGCCTTAGTGCATCAACCTGGTAAACGAAATATCTCGATGTGCCACCATGACGTCCAGGTAAAAGTGGACTTCAGGGATCGGGATGTTGGGTTCTTCGAGCGGAGACTGGCTCCCTGGATGCGGGTTTACGATGAAGCTGTTCTTAGAGCCGTTATCGGCGACCTAGCACAAGTTGTCAGGACAAAGGCTACAAAACCCGTGAGAAATGATGAACTCACATACCGGGAGCCTTGACGCGTGTGTGCTATCAACAGATGGTTCAGCATTGAACATAAGATTGTTCAATCAGGGCCTAAATCTGGTATTTTTCACGCCGTAGACTCAGTCTACCACCGCCATGACTTTGCTGGTGCAAGCTGAATTTTGCGTCGTTCAGATGCCGGCGTTGCTCCCCGGAGTTTTTTTTGAGGATTCAATAGATAGGGCACTATACAATCCATGACTATGCACCTGCGGGTGGAAGCGCTATATTGAGGGGTACATAAGAGACCTTCCGAATGATTTTGCTATATGAAACTAAAGGGATCGATGCGACTAGACCCTGCGCAGTGTTCCAAGCGATAAGATAAGACTGTCGACCTAGGATTACTTCATTCTGGGCAGTCCACTTACGGATCTGCGGGGCTTCATCTGACAGGTTCATGATCTACAAATGAACCCATGCGGTCCGTCTGACCGCTTGCCGCTGAGGAACGCCGGATTTGCAACCCATCAACCCAGGATCACAGAGAGGTAATACCGATCATAGATTGTGGTGATTTTGTCAGGAAGCTCCAGGGCCCAAGTGCTGCTATTTCGCCAGGTGACGGCCAACCTCAATTACAGTCTGGTGCAGCGAGCAGTGGATAATGCCATCAGCCAGAAGATAATCAATGGTTTTGACCTGGATGACTATATTATTGTTAGTAGAACCCTGAACTTGTGCACTTCAAGCACAAAAATTTCGTAGGGGTGTATGAAATATCCAGTATCGTCATGCTCGGTCTCTTATCATCGATACCACACAAAGTGAGAAAGTTACTGTCGGGTTACTTACTCCTTGTCCTCCTTATTGTTTATTTCATTTGAGTAGATAGAATCGTTTAACAAGATGGTGAGATGTGGGTAATTCTCCGATGAGTCTGGAAATCAGTTGATGATGTTCAGTGGTGTGTCTATAGCAGTCACTAGACTTCATAGTTATGTCTCTGAAAGCAAGGCGATGGAGAGTCTGATACGAGATTCTGTTTGACCTGGAGTCTGGAAAAATAAGAATCAATTGCCTGAATCTTCATTTTCATCGCATCCCGTGAGTCAAGAATTCGTAGCTTTCCGGTGCAAGACAAAGCAGGTCAGTAGAGTAGTCGTTCAAAGGCTTCAAGAGTTCCACAGACCATGAGTGGAACATCCAAAGTTCTACATACTTTACGCCCTTCAATGTCAGATTTAGGCCACAGACCTATCATCAATCGATCATCTAGCCTCAGCTCCATAGTTTCAAGTCGAAAGAGCGGCAGTATTATAGTTACCGTAGTTTGCCTAGAATAAGAAGTAAGTTCTCTATCTTAAGATATAAAGTGGGGGTTATTGTCTATTCTATTGATTCGTTGATTACAATGCATTTTTATACAGCTATCTTCCTTAAGAGGCTGGTCTGAACATAAACGACGATGGGGCTCCTTCCGAGATAGTTATGTCGGTCATCCGGAGCGTAAAATCTGTATTCTCGGACTAGCAAGAGCTGTTCAAGAAATCGTGGGCAAATCTCTCTCTTCCTACTTCTTCGGAGCAGAACTTGACCTATAGAAGTTGGCTCGTTGAACGTTTTACTGACAACTCAGCCGTGGCGGTGCAATGCGGCGCCACGGTTATCGGAACCGCTTAGCGCCCATTTTTTGCTCCTCTCCGATAAGTATCCTCTAACATCTCGCTCAGCTCTCACTCTTCGCTGGACATCCAATCCCACTTCAACGCCACCTTCAGTAAAGTCGCATATAATGGTGAGCAACATGCAGAACCCCTACTCCCTACCGACCGATTTGAATCTAATATCGTTGCAGGCCGGTTACACTTCTCCCTTTGGCCCGAAGTGAGCCCAATCTCCAGCCAGTTCTGAAACGGAAACGCCTTATGACCATGATTGCAGGATGCGACCTCAGCTCAACATCGCAGGCTTCCCTCTTAAGAGCCTTGTTCCTCTGTATGCAGTATCTCTACCATATCTAGTGAACCGTCACTAATTGCGATCTTAGCGGTGTGACCTCTGCCGCCTTTGGCGGTGTTGCTCTTGTTGCTGTCTTGTACCTCGCCGAGGGTATCCCCCGTGTACAGAATGATGTCCTCAAGGTTTGTGAAAGACCCAGACGATGTAGAGAATTATCAGGTCGGGTCTAACGGCATTACAGAACATTCCTCTCGTCGGTAACTATTATACTGCCAAGAAGCCCATTCCTGCCTCCGACTCTGTATGTTTCCTAGCCATTGGATTCCCGGCACCTGATACTGATAGTTGGATATCTAGCCCTTCTAAATTGGATGATATCATTCTACTGGTGAATATGGCGTTGAACATGCTGTCTTTGTCTATGCATGATGTACCCGTGTAGAATTGGCATGATGAAAGTAAGAAGGCGTCAACGATTGTATAAAGTGTTATCTATCTAGAACGTAAATGTTGGTGTTCTTTGGGCTCAGAGTATGAGTCGATATACATACCAGAATGTTGCCATACTATATGCCCCCACTACTCGCCGTTACATTATGCTCCAACCAATCAATATATGAGAGCTCTTCTCGTTGCATATTTCTCTGTCTAAATTGCTTGGTATACATCGATCATGGTTACTGCTGCTGCGGGGTGTTTGCTGGAAGAGCCATTGCAGCCGGGTTGTCATAACGCGCAGCCACATACCAATTAACTCGAACTCCACACATCCCACTTTTCTCACCAGTGACCTCCCACCTCCACCGCACACCTAAATCGAACCTATTCGACAACTCTAGCCCCCACAGCATCAAATATGCACAATGCTGTCGAGCATCATGTTCCGGTCCAAGAGTGCACCACCTAATAAATCGCCAACTCCCGTCTCCGACGCCGCCGCTCTCGAAGCTAAAGCTGCATTCCTGAACCAATCTCTCCAGACACTCCACGAGGTCTTTCCTGGGGGCGATATCGAAGAGATTCGCCGACTCCTGACAACCACATCCGAAGAGTCTAGACTATATATTGTTACCGAGATCATGTTGAAGAACGGCAGTCGCATTCCGACGGGAGCTCGCACGCAGCAGCTGAAGCCTTGGGAAAAGTTCAGGTCTAACGAATACCAAAAAGCTGTCAAGAAAGCCCTGTAAGCTCCCTCGAGCTCCTGTGTCATAACCATCACGCCCTTATAACGGCAACAGATACAAGGAGTTTCGTGGCCTCTCAAAATCTACAGTTCAGGCAGTGATGGCGGAGCATAACTTTATGTATACCCGGTCTCGGGCTACACTCGCCGAAATCGCAGCCAAATCCTGGAGGTTCTCACTCTCCAACTTATTCCGCCGTTCCCCATGTCCTGCATCCTTTCTTGACCCCAACATCTACCCCTCAACTGGCTGCAAAGAACTCGACGATGAGTTATTCGATCTCAGTCGCGAATCTCGGGACGCTCAGATTGCCGCCGACCGCGTAGTTGCAGCACAACTAAATGAGGCCGAACATGCAGATGCGAACGAGCTGTTGGAATGCCAATGTTGCTTCGGTGATTACGCGTGGGAAGAAACCGTAGTCTGTACAGAGGGGCATTTCTTTTGCCACAGTTGTCTCATTCGCTCTGTTCAAGAAAGCATCTATGGCCAAGGGAAGAGCCTACTAACAACCCATTTCTCGGTCCGCTGTCTCTCTTCATCCGCTTCGCCTCCGTGCACTTCCTCGGTTCCCGCCGACATTCTACGCGCTGTCCTCCCAGATGAAATCTACCACTCCCTCGAAGACCGCACCGCCTCCGAGTCCCTTGAAAAGTCAGGTCTCAAACTTATAAGGTGTCCCTTCTGTGGTTATGCGGAAGCAGATGAACTGCAGCCCTACCGTATTAAACGCTCAGCTCTGGCAGTTGGTATCATGGCTCCATTCGTCGCCGTCTCTTCGCTATCAATTCTTCTCCTCGGCTTCGCCACAGTATGGAGAGGGTGTCTAGCACTACTACTAATAGCTTTCTCTCCGCTCTTCTCCATCTCCGCCTCCCGCATCGGCACAGCCCTTCGAGAAGTCCACCTTCGCCATCGTGGCACATTGTTCCGCTGCTACAACCCGCGGTGCTCCCGAGAGAGCTGCATCTCGTGTTCAAAGGAATGGGCACCGTTCCACAAATGCTACGAAAGGGAGGAAGATGCAGTGCGTATCTTTGTTGAGAAAGCCATGGCCGACGCAGTCAAACGAACATGCCCAATCTGTCACATCTCGTTCATCAAATCCGACGGCTGCAATAAACTCACGTGCCCATGTGGTTATGTGATGTGCTATGTTTGTAGGGCAGATATCAGAGACGACGGATATCAGCATTTTTGCCAACACTTTCGACAAGTTCCTGGGACGCCATGTAGCGAGTGTGATGCTTGTGGTCTTTATGTTAATGAGGATGAGGCTATGGCTATACGACATGCGGCGCTGACGGCGGAGGAAGAGTATTGGAAGCAGCATGGGAAGCCAGAGGGGTGGACGTGGAGGGGTATTGGAGGGCCTGTGGCAAAGGAAGTGGGAGAACGGTGGGGGATACGAGAGAGAATGGAGGTGATGCTAGATGGGGTTTTGGGGTGGGGGGTGGAGAAGATTGTAGAGTTTGAGTAGAGATCGGTAGGTTCTGGGTTGGACGGTGTTAATGTTTTCCTTTTATTTGGGCTGTCTTTTGGGAAGAGGCGTTGGTGGTGGGATTGCTCTATATATCTTGAATAATTTATTTATTGGGGTGTTCGGGGGTAACTATCTGCTTTATGCTATTTTAACTGGTTTGTACGTATGGTGGTAATCCTATGAGATTCTATCCATAAAATATACACATCTTTGCCTATGGTTAGAGGATTGAGTTGTCGGCTCCGCCAACTATCACTCGTGGCTCGAGTCAAATCGGATCCGAATTTCATTTATGGAAGTCCAACTTCCAGCTTTTGACGGTGTACCAGTCGAGGGAGCAGGCGAGTCGCAACTGTTTTAATGCGAGTGACAATACTTATCATTCAACCTCACCCACGAACGACCTGCACATCAAACTCAAGAGATATTCCAACGACGCAATACCTCCCCAAATCACCAATGACAGCTAGGATTCCGGTCATAGCACACGGATACTCATCCAATCACACTCACTCCCACCACGACGCAGAAACCAAAAATACAATGTAATAATACATATCCCCCACCTTTCCCAATCTATATAGCATACCCACTTCCGTGGAACGGCGAGAATATACCTCTCACACTTTCGTTCATGGATGACACAGGTTTCGTCACTCTCCGCAGCTTCAACCCCGACGAGTTCCGTAGTAGCTCCGCCTTCTGAAGGATCTGGTTGTGTTCGAGGTTGCGTACGCAGATGACTTTTTCGCGCCCATTGACTACTATGTGTTAGTGAACACTGCCGTTCTTTTCTCTGGACAGAGGAAAGAGTTGCAAGCGGGTGAACTGTGGGAGCGTACTGTATTCGCCGCGGATGATGGGGTGTTTGTGTGGTCGCGGGGACACTGTAATCTCGATCTGCGGGTTCGCCTTTGCGAACTTGGGGAGATGGTGTTTCAGGAACGAACTGCACACATCAGCCATTATTCCATAACCAACTGCAGAATTTCATCCCCCCGCGCTCTCGGGGAAGAAGGCTACTGACTTCATACCCTTACTACTCCCCGCCCAATCACAGTAGTTGAATTCCATGCGTTTGCATTGCAGTACGAAGGCGCCGACGCCGTTTTGGGATTTGGAGATGAGCCGGAGAGGGGTGATAGGCATTTCTGAGCGTTCGTTCGTTTCGTGGGGGAATGTCGTGGGGATTGAAGGTTAGAGGTTGCTTGGAGTCTAGTCTTTTAAACGGTTAGCGTGCGGGTGCGGCTCTGTGAGCATAGGTAGTCACTCGGTGGGCTATGGAAGAATGGAAATTGAAATGAGAATTGGTTCATTGGCGGAGAGTGCTCACTGCCTGATGTGGTTGATTCAACTCTGTATCGGTTATATTCAGCTGAATTCGTTTACCTTTGGAGCACTGGCCATCACTCGTTCTTGATCCTGCCTGTGGATCGCACCTGTCGTGTCCCGGGTAGGGCCATAGAGTGCTTTTGAAAGGTTTGCTGGCCAAATGAATCGGTGCAGAATACCATTAGACTACATTATCTAGAGTTCTCTTGAGCTGGTTTTCGACCCGGGCAGCCATGGCTGTGTTCCTAGATACCCAAATATTTACAGATACATACAACCCCTAACAGAGGACTAGAGACTCTATGTAAAGAGACTTACTTTCCACGCAGCAGAGAATATCTTGCCAGGGTACTTATTTCTTCATAGCCGAGTCCATAACCGAGCTCAGCTGTTGGTCTCGGGGCCCAACCGTCCCGTATCCATCCATATGTGCCTATAGGATGACTTGACCAATGCTACTCGTAAACAAGCCCGATATAGAGGTCAAAGACCCGGCTGGGGTATACTGGAAACCGGTGACCGCTTGCGAGTACTGGCCAGGGCTGGATCATGTAGCTGGAACGAGTAAGACATCAGGCACTTTCTCCATTGTAATGACAACTGACAGGAAGAACATTCGGGAAATACCAGTATACTGTAGCGGGCTTTGTGATTGATACAGTGCCGTGACTCGAAAGGAGGTTTTAGAGAAAGTACGCCTCTATTCTGGCTGCTTTCGGCTATCTTCCATAATGGTCTGGTATGGGTCCTGGGTACAATTTTGCTACAAACCCACGATTTCATACCATTTACCCCCCAAGATGTTAGATCCTCTCTCTAAGCAGCCCGAAATCGTGATCTAACACGGTTACGTGCTCTATATTTGGACGTATAAACGGGCCGCCTGAATCTTACAAAGGCCGCTATAGTAGCCTTACACTGCCAGATATATCTTAAAGAGGCTGAGACAGTGCCGGAACAACTACAGGGTTTGAACTTGAGGATGGTGGGGGCGATCAAGTTCTATGAGAGTGAGACACGTCTCGCGCAAGCATTCCTAAGAAATTCCGATAGTTTCGGGACGGTGGATGGGTTCTTCCGCCCGATCCCGAGCTCAACTCTCCATTGCTTCAGTTACTATCCCGTTACTATCTGTTCCATGATTTGCGGACCCCAACCCGTTCAACTAAACTGGTTCATATGGATTTCTCCAGCCAAACTATTTGGATCTGCCGCCGGCAGAAATCCTGCAGATACTCTAATGATCTAAGTGTTGGCTGCCTTACCAACTTTTGCGACAATACCGCACTCTCCAGAGTCTGGAACTCGTACCCAAGGAGTGGTATACTTGCCGTTTTGCTCAGTTGGCGTTGATTTTGTTGAGTAGCTTGGTGTGATTTTGCACCAGTTGATCCTTGGGTCTAGATACTTAAGTTGGAGATACTAAAAACTCTTTTCTTCTTGTTGTCGAATGTAGGGACGTACCTACCGTGCATAGAGAAGCCTACATAGCCTATATTTGTCTGCGAGTGCTTAGCAGGTGAACTAGCCATGAAATTCCGCGATTACCGCCAGCTCTACTCTACTTGGCGTTTGCGTGTGCCCAAAACGAGAAGGAAAATCGGTGCATTCTCTGGCTGACAAGCGCTGAATATTTCATCTCTCATGGCCAGAAACCCATGCTCCCCACGCCCCGTTTCAACTCTGCTGGCAGGGTAGGGAGAAGCAGGCCGAGATGCGGGAGATAGAAATAACTCTATTCCTTATCCCGTTGTTAAGCTATAGTAGGTCTCCTCCAATCACTAGCACAGAAATCCATGCAGAACGGAGTTCTCCATAACATGCTAGTGAGTACTGGGGCATCCGCAGATCGTTGCCGATCCGTTCCAGCATCTTGAGATGTTGAAAACCTTGGAACTTCTGGACCGGTGGTTCTAGGTATTTGGTGCATGTGATAAGGAGTGGATGGAATTGCGTGCTCGAAATGTGTTGTCCAAAGGCAGCTTTTCTTATTTCCTCGCACCGACTGATGTAGCATATAGCCAAATGCTTAATTGGTCGAGCAATTAAGTTGTGAACCATGGCCAGAGGTGTGAAACCGGCAATTCTACCAAGCCAACCGGATTTGATTCTGCGGAGTGCATGTTCCTGCTCTCGTCAACCTCTAACCCTAACCCCCCAGTACCGAACAACGTTCCCACAACGTTCCCACAACCTTACATGCCTCGGGGCGAGAGGGTTGTTCGAGGCTATGCACAATCAAGGCGGGATGTAAACGGGTGGCTGTGTCGGACATTGTTACTGATTGAGCACTCAATCCTTGCCTGATAGCACTCCAGTTGGAGTTCCCCACTCCCGGTGCATCTTGCGGCTTTCACGACGGAGCTTGATTTCAAGGTCAATTTGGAAGAGTAATCGTAGTGAAATTGTTTCTGGCCTAGGTATGTTCGGAGATTTTTAGATAGTGGGTATCCGGAATATTCGCCCAGCGGCATCCTACTCCCTGTCAGTTTGGAGACGTTCTTGTTGTCTCAAACCATTCCTTTTCTTTCAACGGACCGCCTGCTGACGGCAGTAGCTGCTGGCTGTTCTGTAGATATATACTCGTGAAACCATTCGTCTAGACGGAGCACTGACCGTGGAAAATCGCAGGCGGAGTCGTGCGAGTGATCTCTCGTGTGTCCGAAAACGGTCGCATAACCCTTGCCAACCGGTGTGCAAGATTAAAGTTTTCTTTATTTAACTATAGCGTTGATTGGACCATTCGCTAGTCTCTCGCTACTCGTGCAGGAAGCATGTGGTAGCGGGACGAATCATGCAAGGACGAGCCAATTACTCCACATGGGAGACGATGGTTGCATGGGCGAAACGATGGTTCGGGGAAGCTCCTGCTGCTTCAGATGAGGTTGATGCAGGCGGAAGACGTGACGGAAAAGACGGGGCGGGAGTCCCAGCCAACCCATCTATCAGGACAGACTGGATTTACGTGGGATCTAGAACGCTATCTGCCCGTGAAGGGGATTGGTGTCATGATTTATCCGAATCGTCAGGATTTCCTATTCCATGCATGTCTTGAATAGGCATTGCGCTGCAATCGGGGGTTGACAGCTGCTACTGACGGTGCATACGACACAGGAATGCGTTTCGGATGTGCTCTTGCCTTGCTCTCCAGATATGCAATGGAGCTGCTCGACCCGGTACTTGCCTCCAGCCATTCGGGAGTTGGGGACGTGGACCCCGCGTTGCTTTGGGGCGGAATGCTCTACGCGCTTGTGGTGCAGACATCGTGCATTCTTCGCCTCATCGTCGAAAGCCTGTGATAGGCAGGCACAGAGGGAATGGCGATGGGGATTTCCTGCTCAGCGCTCCTGGCTCCTGGCTGCACCCCGGCCCGTCTTCAAGGGCACCCACGTTCAGAGTCCGATCTCCGCTGCTACTGTATCTACTGATGGGTTCTTGGGCTTGCTTGTTTTTTCTTGCTCTGCTGTTGCTGTTGCTATTTTCTTTGCTCTTTCGGTCCCAGAAATCGGGCACAAGTAATGATGGGTGGGTCTGCCGTGAGAAAAGCAAAAGTGATATATACAACAGGTAATAGTCGACGATAATATGGGCATGAAGGGGTATTCAATCACTCATCGACCAACTACTCAGACGCTCTCTGGAGCATCCCCTTACTTAGTATGTATATACGTTTTATATATCAGCTTTACGCAGCTACAATCAGCACTTAGTACCCTTCATACCTCCTGTATTTAGTGCTTTTGCGTGCTGGCCGGTTTAACTCCATCCTCACCTCACCTCACCTCACCTCCGAATCATCTCACCACACCAACGGACCGGACGACCGACCCTTCTTTGTTGTGATTTCCGGGTTCAGTCCAGTCCATGTATCGCTCCATGTCAACCAGTTCGTCAGCTTCGTCGCATCTGCCTCCAGATGCTGGCGAGTCGTTCTCATCGACATCATCTGTAGTGGCTGCCTCATTCAATTTTCCGGATGAGGAGCAACACCATCACGAGCACCACCAACACCCCCACCACGATTCCAACCCCGACCACTTTAACCACCTCCACCACCAGCACCAACTCCTCCTCGACCACCATCCCGACCACCATCCCGACCACCAGAGCGCTGTACCTCTCTCTCCGCCGACCAGCGGCCACCCCGCTGCCCCGCCGTACAATCAGTCACCCTTGACAAACTTCTTCGTCATGCCGGACGGTGGTCAGGTTCAGAACGCAAAGCAGCCGGCGCGACGACGGAGAAGTGGTACGGGCTCGGATGCCGTTAAGCACCGTCGAACAAGATCTGGCTGCTTCACGTGCAGGACGCGCCGTGTTAAGGTGAGCTGCGACTCGTTTAAGACCCCCGTCCCAATCATTTGCGACCACCCGCTGACGAATCGATCTGCCGGCAATTAGTGCGACGAAACGCATCCGGTCTGCGAACGTAAGAACATGCGAGCTGCCTACAGCGCAATGTTTTACTGATAATGCTTAGGATGCCAGAAGGGCGGTCGAGAATGCACCTATCCCGAAGTCATTGCTACCTCCAGATCGGCCTCGGTCAAGAAGCCACGAAATGACCATACTACGGCGTCGAGGGAAGGAAGTTCATCTTTGGAAGATGTCGAGGAGGAAGAGGATGAATATCAAGATGGTCCTAGTCCAGCAGAGAGTGGACCACGGTTAAAGTCGGCTACAAGTCAGAGCCATCTCAGAGGAGGATCGCAGTCGCGGAGGGATTCATGGCATTCAACTTCCGATCATGGTCGCCTAGGGAAGAGTAGGAAGGCCGTATCTTCGGTGGATCAAAGTCCATCACCGCGTGATCCTGAGTCGTCGGTACCAACGTCACCAACCGGATCATTGAGACGTACGGTGTCAGTTCACAGCCTTGTCAATGCCTCGAATTGGGCTCATCTCCCTCACGACGTTGCCTTCTACCTGAACTACCACCAAAAAATGCTCACCTGCCACCATTATCTACTGAAATCCGACTGTGATGACGTATTCATGACAATGCTGCTTGAGCATGCGACAAGGAACGAGGCCCTTTTGTATGCTGTTGCAACGTTTGCTTCTTTTCATTACAGCGTGTTCTATACAACTGGAGCGTTTCAAACGTTTTTGGAGTATTACAACAAGTCAGTTGGACTGCTACGTGTGTCGTTGGACCAGGAACATTCCATAGATACAGTACTCACCATCTTACAACTAGCATGTTTTGAGGTACTGTAGAGTTTGCTTCTCCAATGCGCTAAAGCAATATCTGATTTGTGTGTATGCAGGAATACTTAGGTGACTGGGCAAGTCTAATGGAACACCGCAACGCAGCTTCGAAGATAATAACCACCCGGTGGACGCCCGAAACAATGGCGGAAGAGCCAGAACTACGTTTGATTTTCAATTGGTTCGTTCACTATGACTTGATTTGCGCGATGATGGCTGGGCATAAAGCGACTATTGGGCCTGAATGGTCAATCAAGGCTCGACAGGCGGTTGAAAGGCAGCAACAAGAGAACCCTGATGATATTCATCTCAAGATAGACAAAGCCTTTGCCGACTTTAGAGACCTCACCATTGATGTCTCAATGATGACGGCCAAACGAGCACAGGAAGATATGACAATTGAAGAATTCAGGCGGGATTTCGAGGCAACGTTTCAGAAATGCAATGACTGGTGGGATTCGTTGGATCCGGATATTCTGAGGGAGGCTGAACATGTTACACTTCCAGCGGGTGGCTCTCCAGATGATGCATGTCCGTTCAGACCTGCGCCATTGTATACGGGAAATCGGTGGGCGGTTAACTTCCTCATCATGGATTACTACGGGCTTGGCATCGTGTTGAAACACCAAATTGCCCTAACAAGTGCTGTTGATTCTCAACCTGCCGCAGATCCGATTTTGACCGATTATGCAATCAAAATTTGCGAGCTTCTTGCAACCATCGAGGCGTATCCACATACCCCTGCTGGAGCGCTGCTATCTGCGCAGGCATCTATTGGACTGGCTGCTCTACGGCTTCCGAATCTGCCCGGCTATCGTCAATGGATGCAACGGCAACTGGCAAAAGCCGAAAAGATGGGGTACGTATTAATCGATTGGCTATTTCTATATTCACTTTTTGACGATAGTTGAACTTTAGTTTCGTGTACCCACTTGCCTTCCGCTCCAAGATTTCCGAGATGTGGGGGGAACCCAAGCTGAAACACACCTGGATCCACAACAGCTCGGAAACAGCAATCGGTTTGACGATCCGTCAGCTAGTCGATATGCGCGACGCAGAGTTCCCCCACGATGCCGCGCGACAGGATATCAAGGCGATTCGTACATTGATGAACGAGATGCGGTTGGACTCGAAAGGGAGTGGAAATCCGCCGCCAATGTCACTACCAACGCCCCCGATATCATCACCGGATGCCAGCACAGGGCCGCCACAAAATTAACGGGATGGCGCCACTCGGGGGTGCGTCGGATCTGTACAATAGTGGATGCACGATGGCTTAGCTGTCGTCCTACATCTTCATCCGTGTTTTGTAGTATTTTTTGAAGCATGCTTTTCTATTTTTGTTTGGTGAATGACTGGAGTACATAGGTGATGCGGAGGGCGGTGGTGCTTGTCAAAAAATATTTCTTACTGTGCTTCACATTTTTGTGCTCAGATATCTGTTATTTTTCCTTCTGGTGTCCCGGTTATGTTTGCGAGTTTTATCCTTCTACATATGATACGCTATGTTCTTGGGGATATATACCTTTTCGTTTCTTGTTTTTCTGGATTTTGCTTACATACATACCATCGGAGCGCGGTAGGTGGCATTAGTCTTGACATTTTTTGTTTGTAAGGACATTCTAGCCCATAATTGCTCCAGCTGGGTTGGAGATATACTTTTAACATGAGAGTAGCGGGGGAAAAAAGAGGGGAGGGGGGCGGATGATACATATGGATTGGTTGGACTGATGAACTTGGGGGGACAGCGTGTGGAAGCAAGTGGAGATACTGCTTCGGCTTCAAATGTATACTTAAAAGTAGTATCTACTGTACCAAAAAAGCCCCGTTTTTTGATGCCGAATTAATGCTGTATTAATGTTGAATTCTTTATAAATGTATACATTGGCTGAACTTGTGGGGAATTTCGGAATTTGCAACAATATCAATTGTTTTGAATGTGGGATCAATTTCACAATAATGTAGCACAGAAGACCACATTAGGTGGTATATTGATGCCACATTGATGCTGGATTGCTGTCAGATTCAAAATGATGTGCATTGAGTTAAATAATAGAGTTATACTATATTACTTCCACATGTGTATATTTCGCAAATGCCTGCACATGTCTGCACATGCCCAATGGCTTGCCTCCAGGCCTGACACTGCCAGCTGACTGATGTATGGTAAAAAAAATATCTCTGGCATGATTCAAACCTGTTTCAGTGGGTATTGTACACTCACTAACCACTACACTATGTAGTTTGCTGAACATAACATCATGTTAGGGCTATTTGTAGGTATACTGGTTTATTACTGTCACATCATTGTAACAAGAATGTGGAATGCCTGCCACATCTACTCGTCGGATATTCAAGTAATGGGCCACCTATAACCCTAACCCTTCACAGAGTCATCATAAGAGTCATTTTAAGCGCCGGGTAAATTCATTTTGCCGTGGGTTAGGGTTTTAGGTGTCCCATTACTTGAAAATCCGACGAGTATGCAAATGCCCAATGCTGCTCAATTGACCAATATTACCCCATTCAACTAAATACTCAATCATTTACAATGTCATATCTGCTGGTATCTTGCATTACTGTAGTATTTTGAGCTATTCCCCAGTAATTAGAATCTTACATTTAGTAATATGCTACAATCACTGGACTCTGGGAGTCATGCTACACTCGGGTAAATGTGGCACTGCAGTCACATCAATAAACAGGTTTTTTTTGGCATATGCCTTTTGAATCACACCGCTGACTCAAAATTCTATCTCATCACCATCTTTCTATCCTACAGCTCCTCAACCTTCACAATCTCCCGCTGCTTCCCAATAACAACCCGCAACTGCCTCCCTTTCTCCTCAAAGGCGCCCTTACGCAGGTTCTCAACGTACAGCTCATACCCAGGCATATCTGCCCCCATCAGCGCTTCCCTCCAAATCCAGCCGGGGGGGTACGGGGGGACTTACACCCATCAACAAACTCGACAACCTGCTCATCCGACATCCCCCTCCCCTTCGCAGCAATCATGGCATGTTCCTGCTGCAACCTCCACTCATAGACATACGCGATATCCTCAGCGTCGATATGAATCAACAAGTCGAACCGACTTTTTTTTTTACCCCCCCATCAGCAGCCCTTCCCACCACTGGGGGGAGGGGGGGTAAATACGTACTCAGTCAAAACATCATACCCTCTCAACGCCGCATTAACCTCCAACAAGCACCGCAGCCCATTCCCGCGCCCCGCGCCCCGCGCCCACTTCCTCTCCACCTCCTCGTCGCCCAGCGCACGGAACCCAACACACCAGCCTTCAAAAACTAGGACATCGACGATTCCGCCCACAGCCACCCCGGCGCCGACACGATCCCCCGCGCCGGCGTGGAGGCTTTTGTCAAAGACTGGCAGGACGACGTTGTCGCGGCGGCGGAGGATGGCGTCAAAGACCTGCGCGGCGAGGGCGAGGTCGTGGGTTCCGGGCTCGCCGCGGTGGGAGAGGAGTTTGTTGTGGGGATGGTCTGCGGCGAGACGGAGCTGGTCGTGGCGGCGGAGGTAGAGGTCGTCGATGCTCAGGACTGCGACGTTGAGGGAGTACGGAGGCGTGCGGAGGGCGGTGGCGAGGTGGTGGGTGATTGTGGTTTTCCCAGAGCCTTGTGGGCCGCTGAGGGCGATTATGGTGGGGGGTTTGGGGCTGGGTTTTGGTGGTGGGAAACGCGGGGGGGAGAGGAAGTCGAGGATATGTGATAGGAGGGGATTGGCGGCGGTGGTGGTGGATGCCATTGTGAGACCGGGACTGGCAGATCACTGCAGATCACTGAGGATATGGAGGGCGTAGTAGCTGGAGGTTGGGGTTGAGATGTGGTTTCGGCATGGCGGTGATCGGGTGTTGAGTTGCAATTATGTAGCCGCTGAATGTGGGGAAGGGGCGCGATGAGATCTGTAGCCGATTGCGGGGCCGGGTAGTGGGGTAGTGGTGGGTTTCGGATTACCGAGACAAATGGAGTCTGATGCCGGCATAAGCTAAAAGTTGCCCATCAGAGACCATCTCGAATGATCATCGGTGAAGGAAATACCAAACACTTCACGGGGAGGCGAATCTGGGCCCTGATATTCAACAAGAGAACTCAGCAATATAAGAATCAAACCGTCTCTCATGGGAATGTTTCGATAATAATTCAATCCACATATTCAACCCCACTTTCCGCTTACCACCTTTTACAGATAGTGATGTTATTATTCTCCCCAACAACCACCATGTAGTTACCACTCAAACTAAAGGCAATATGCCTGATCGTACTCTTGACCCTTGGAATATCTAGCGTGTGATGTGGCTTTATAGTTCCAAAAAGCTCGCTAATATCGTCTCTTTTCGGGTGCGCCGGCCTGGTCCCTCCAGAACCCACTGGAGTGCCCCCTGGCGTACTACTATCTCTGTCATCCCCCAGGCCCGCTCCCTTACCATAATCCTCGATCATAGTAAAGTCCCAAAGGAAGACCTTCCCATGGATGTTACCCATGGCTAGGATGGGGTGCATATGCGGGTGGGCGAAGAATCCAAAGCGCATAAAGAAAGGGTCAGTGTCCTGAGCCTGGAACTGGAGTATACGTTCAAAAGTTCCTCCAAATGCGGAGCGTGTATCCCGGTATTCGTGGGTGGTGGGCGCTTTCTCAGAGGGAGGGGGGGGTTCCTTGGAATTGAAGTTTTGAATTGCCCATAGGACAATTTTATTTTCATTGGCGGACTTGGATAGGATGTAATCGCCATGAAACGCGACGCTGTAGAGGAAGAGAAAAAGTGAGCGAGTGATTTCCAGCGCATCGGCTGACGGGAGGTAAAGTCACCAGTCAACGTAATTAGAATGGATCATAGCGGTCGAGAAATGCGGATACATGATCCGCAGAGGCTTGTCAGTGCCAGCAGCTTCCCCGGCATTCTCAGGTATAGCCCACTGTACCCGTTAACGGCGGCTAAACTAACGGGAACGGCAACCATCATTTACCAGGTTAACCGAATGATCCATGCCACCAGAAAGTAGGTAGCGACCCGTGGCGTGGAATGCCTGGCGAACGGTCAGCAGCGGCTTGTCTAGCCGCAATTGTCGCACTTACAATCGTAAGGACTGTCTCTCGGTGACCCTCACCGGCACAGATGATGGAGCATGGCTGCTTCTGGTGCTTTGGGTCTATTGACCAGAATCTGATGGTCGTATCAGCCCCCGTAGTAACTATGATACTCTGATCCAACGGGGACGTCACAATGTCCATGAGCTCCTATATTTGATTTCCCCGTCAGTTCTCCTCCAACACTCAAAGCAGTCGCCTAAAGCTAACCTCACCATGACCAATCAACGTCTGGTCCAATTAGCTATTATCGTGCACTAGATATTCCCAACACTTAGTGTCTCACCTGAACACTTTCTCCCGTCCGCACATTCAATATTTTTATAACAGATCCAGAACCCCCAACAGCAAGTAGAGGATCACCCGTCTGCTTGTCTCTTGTCCAGCATGCGGCGCAGAGTCCCTCACCACCGAACCCCTGCACGAGCCATCAGCACTGAGGCCGGTTTTAAATAGGGAAGTAGCTCTGAGTGGAACGTCGCATGTCAGTAATTGGTAGCTGCTGGTATTGATGTGAAATGTGACGTACTACATCGTCGCGAAAAGCTCGTATCGTCTCAATGCCATTCTGGTCGTTTGGTCGGGCGATTATCACCTATATCCTATCAGTCAAAAACCAGAAAATGAACAATGTTTGAACCCGAATGTAATCCACAATAGTTCCAGGGCAAAATACCTCTTCACCTCCTACAACGGCAAATACGGGATCTACTCCGGGTTTGGTGTATGGATAGAAATAGACACCATAGTAGACAGCTGCTCAGCCGCCGGATCAGGAATTAGCCCTAGAAGTCAGGTACCACAGCGAAGGTTGTGGAGGGGACAATCGGTCGATCTGGGTGCGTGTGCCTTGGAACACGATAAAGTGTGAAGTACGCACCTCCGCCTTGCACCTGGGTGCTTTTTGTGGACTACAGCGCTCCACGGTTAGCTGCAGATTCGGAAAAGTAGCAAGCATACAGAGCTAAGAGTCGTAGAAAGTAGGCAGACATCCAGACCTTTGAATTATTTGACGAATTGGAGCTTACAACCGTCTTGACGACCGGGAAAGCCCAGGGATCTTGACCAAGGGTGGCCATTCTGTGGGGCTGCAAGTGATAGAATTAGGGTGCCCTGTGTTCAAGGCCAGTGTGATGCAATCAGGCCTTAAGCAGGTACTGTACTATACTTAGGGAGGTGCTGGCGGGGTTGCTTGCGGTTTTATGGAATTCTGTGAGACGTGATCATGTGCTGCAGGGCGCGTAGGAACGTCGGATGGGTCGTTCTGTCGTAACAGTACGGGTACGAGAGAGCTGTCGGAAACTGGAGATAAGAGTATTTCAGTGTAGTTGTTTTGTTGTCGATACGTGGTATGCGGTGTGGTTATGGTTTGTGTTGGTGGTGTTGAGATGAAGCTGATTGATCCCTGCCGTCATGCAACGCGGGTTAGCGAAAAAACGTGACCGTGCGTCCGGCTGAGCGAAATTCAGTCAGTGACCGCCGTACGAGTACAGCAGAGTGAGGCTTGCTGAGCAAGTCTCGGGCAGATTTCACGACGCATACACGCCCAGCGCGGAACGCTCCTACAGCAGTACAGCAGCAGCAAGTCAGCAACAGTAGCTCCATCCAACTGCTGCACCTCAACACACTATTGGCAACCGGCAGCAGAGCAGCACCGTTCCGGTGACTGGTCAGCAAGCGATCGAGTGATCTATCCTGAAGTGCATAAGGATCTCCTCTAATGTCCTCAACACTTCTTTCTGTTTGCTGTGTTGGTGCGATTTATGCGGTGAAAGAAGCCTAGAATAAAAGGCTCTGTTATCCACCTACTAAGTAAAGCAGGTATATGTCTCCTGCATGTTTCCTGTGGTCTATTTGCAAATGTTGCCGGTGGCCACGGACTCTGGACTACCAGGTACTAAGAGATATTTTACTCGTTAGTAACTGTTCACAAGCAAGACCACCCTCGAAGGAACATCGTTTCTTTCAGCGCTATGTACGGGTGTCTTTAAAATTCTCTCGCCATACGACTGGATAGAAGTACACGATACTCCCGACCTGTACATATTGATACTTGTACCTATCTGCTCCAGCCTCATTTCATGCTCTTGATAGATGACCGCTGTACGTGTAACAAACAACCCTCTTGGCTGACCGGAAAACACTGCATGCAGATGAAGATGGAATCCACTTCCACTCCAATCCGCTTCACTCCACTCTCGTCTTTTGCAAAATGCACTTCTCTCTAGGAGGACGTACAAGCGCATACCTGAATGTCACCACGACAGACCCTACATACTACTAGTACGCACTGTCTACACAGAAGGGAAGGAAGAGAAGATGTTGCTGAGGGGTAAATTACTCGGCTTGTCTCATCCCTATTCTGGCTGAGCAATACAACTCTTCCTCACATTTCGTATTTGATTATACTATAAGTAGTTACCATTAATTTCCTACTCATATTCTTCGGGATTCTGCTGCAGAGCGCAGTCGTCCGACGCCCTACCACACTACTGCTGTTTCAATGCAGACGCTGGGAATTAGCAATTAGCACTTGGAAAATAAATACCTATCTTCAAGATACACAGAGGGCGTACTCTACATCAAAACTGCAACATCTGTCACATTTGTAACGCCACCCATCCACTTCCTTGATTTATCTCTATTCTAATCCCAATTCAGGTCGCTACGAATATCAATTCCTTGCTCCCCACGCCGTTCGCCAGTTACTTTAAGTCCTACTATAAAATATCTAAAGAGATATACTGGCTACACTTCATCTCTCATCGAATCGCTGGTTCCTCAAAAGTCTGTCTTTGTTTATCCCTTGCATCCTTTAGCCTCATACATACAGAATTTTCGGAGCAATAGTTTATCATAGACACCACCAATATGGATATCACCTTTATCACCATGCACGATCTTTCGCCTGGTAAGTCTCTCAATCTTCAGGTTGGCGTTGACAATTGTCCAACCTTTTGAAGATGCTACGGTACTCTACGCGTCTGAGTCCATTGGAGACGTGCTTGGCTATCAGGCCGAAGACGTTGTCGGGCAGTCATGCTTCCTATACTTCCACCCAGACGAAACGCCGTTTGCGAGGGCGGTTCACGGCCGTGGCGTGCATCTAGACAGAGCAGCCATGTTATCGTACTGCAACTTGAAGCGGACAGACGGAACTTACGTACGCTGCGAGTGTGTTTTCACCGTTGTTTACTCAGCCATTGTGGCCTGCACCTCTCTATACCGATATACAGACAAAAGCCATGGTGAGAAGCTTCCTACCCAGGAGTACCAGGTTCCTCTGACAGTGAGTAGGACGTGCTGCCGTTGCACCAGCTATACGCCGCGCCTTTTCCTCCTCAGCACACGACCCCCGATACCACATGTTAACCCACCTCTCCTCCAAATTCACTACCCAACCGGAGGGCAACCATGAACCGCGTGCAGCACTCATTCTTAACCGCTTTACTCGCACACTGACCATCATGTACGCCACTCACACGATCAGCGACATCCTAGAAATCGAAGCCCAAGACGCCATTGGCCGCAGCTTCTACGAATGCATTTCTCAAGACTGCCTTCAAGATGCTGTTGAGGCATTGGAGCGAGCCAAAGAGAATGATTCCATCGCATACTTGCGATTCCTCTGGCGGGATCCCCGTAATGTCAGAGCCCGTAGTCGCTCCCCCGGTGCTCCCCCGGGTTCTGGTCCGGGCAGCAACGATGGTGGCCCGGCTGGCAGTAATATTGATTCGGTCGATGGCGGCGTCTCCCTCCCTAGTGGAACCCTTGACAACGCCAGCGTTTCAGAAAGAGGCTCAAGCGAGGAAGACGACCCTAGTCCCAGACGACGTAACTCAACCCCTCAATCCAATGTCTCTGGCAACGCCGGCGCCGACAATGTCATTGAAGTCGAAGCCGTGGTCTCCTGCACCTCGGATGGGCTAGTCGTTATTGTACGTAGGGCACTCGGCACTCCACCGGCATCTCCCGAGCGTGGTATCTTTGCGTCTCCATGGTCCTATAGACCCCTCATGCCAGACCGACCTTCCGCTTCGAACGGTCCCTTTGCTCCAGACTTTATGGACTCTATTCGACAGGTTGCCGTGTTTGCGTGGTCGCTCAGGAGTATCAACGGGGAGATCATGGCACATGCATTACCTGGTAGGCCGGATCCGGATGCGGCTGAGAAGGTGGGGGATTTCGTAAAGCCTGGCACAAGTCATTGGAAGAGGTCTAGAGAGTGGGAAGCAAAATTCGAGGATGAAGAGGAAGAGGAAGAAGGAGAGGGAGAGGCAGATGGAAAAGGGAAGGGTAAGGCGAAAGCAAAGGACCCACAATACCCAGGCGAAGGAAAGGATGGGGATGATACGCATAGTAACAAGAGGAGGGCTAAGGGCAACTAGATGCATCTTTTAATGCTGGCGATTGTTTGGTTGGATCGTTTGAAGGGGTTATGTCATGTATTCGAACTGAGATATCTGAAGAGGAGGAGCTCCATGGCAGTGTAGAAGGCTATGATAATTATATCCTATTCCACTGGGAATGTTAGAACTTGATTCCGTTCAATCCATCAATCCACGCCAATTTCGTTACGTCCCGTCTGTGCTGTGCTGGGACTAGTATATAACTGCCTCTGATGAGCAGCGGGATGCAGGCAAAGGGCGGGACAGGCGGTTTCAGAATACGGAAGGCTTTGGATAACGAGATAAATAAAGCAACGCTGGGTATATATCGAAAGACACCAATGTCTCACCTACAACCCCACCTTCCTGGTGTCTTACCAAAAACACAATCCGCACTGCCTACGCATACAAACTCCTCTCCAACACCCACTCTTTCACCTCTTTGGTCAAATACCTATCCAACACCTCGCTATCTCCACTCCTTATAGCCTCCCTCACCGCTGTCGAGCTCACCCCCACACTCTCGGGTGCCCCCTCCACCAGTTCAATCCTTTCCGCCCACTCCCTCTTACACCCCTCCCCCTCCCTCTCCCCACGTCGGATCGCCTCCACATACTCCCGCTGCTTCTCTCGGTCCCCCCACCCACCGTCACGCAGGGTACATCGCACACGGTTACTACCGAAGAACCCATCCAGCGGCTCAAGCGTGTGCGCGGGCGGGTAGTACTTTGTGTCCAGCAGGCGGATCAGCGTGTCGAAGCCGGTCAGGAACGTCTGTTCGGCATTTGGGTAGTGTTTTGCGAGCTCGAGGCTTTTGTCAAGGAAGCGCGCGTGCTTTGTGATTGCGATGTCGATTGTGGTGGTTGGGGGGAAGGAGGCGGCGAAGAGGTGGAGCATTAGGAGGCGGTCTTCGAAGGGAGCTGGTGCGGCGGGTTTGTCGGCGTTTTGGGTGGCGAGGAGGAGGAGGAGGTGGGGGGAGGGGGAGGATTGTAGGGAGGTCAGGCCGAGGGAGAAGTGCGCGAGGGTTGGGGGGTTGAAGGAGGAGTCGAGGATGTGCAGGTGCGTACATGGTTTGGTGGGGGCGGTGCTGTGGATTCGGAGGTAGGTTGAGGGGGAGGCGGAGAAGGATTTGAGGGTGTTGCGGAGGGTGGGGAGGAGGGAGTGCATTGTTTTGATATCCATTGTTGGAAGAAGAAGCGATTGGACAGGGGTCGCGCAACGTCATTGGTAGAGCTAACTTAAATTAAGTTCTCATCTTTACACCACAACAAACACCATCATCAACATCACCAATGGACATCGACAATTCCCTCATGGCTCCCGCCAACACCACCATCCAGTATCTGCGTAGTAATGGCATCGCACCCCTCACCCACCAAAACTGGAGCCTAATCCTCCGCTACTGGGGCTACTTCACTCTCGTCCGTCTTCCCTCCCCTCCTCCTCGCACAACTAACACCCCCTAGGTTGCACCAATCCAGCTCGCAACCGACTTCTATCCAGTCGGAAAAACCAGTATAACTTCCATCTTCAACATCCCCGGCAAATCCGCCTGGATCCTCCAAGAACTCGTCTCCCCTGCCACACTCCTGTACACAATCTACAGCAACCCCTTACGCGCCGGCAATGCACTCCCAAAATCCCACGTATGGCTGACAACGCTGTACTGCATGCACTACTTCCATCGCTCCATCCTCTCCCCGCTTCGCAATCCCTCAATGTCGCCATCCCACATCATTATAGTCATTTGTGCCATTGCATTCAACCTCGTCAACGGCTCTGCTATCGGCGGGTGGCTGGGCGGGTATGGAAGTGTGAAGGAGGTGCCGCTGTGGCAGGTTGTGCTCGGGAGCGTTTTGTTTCTGCTCGGGCTGTGGGGGAATGTCTACCATGAGGAGATACTGCGGGATCTTCGCCGTGATGGGAGTAAGGTTAAGAAGGGAGAAACGGCGGTCAGGAGTGAGGATGGGAAGAGGGTTTATAAAATCCCACAGGGAGGTTTGTTTAAGTACTGTTGGTTTCCGCATGTAAGCTCCCCCTCCCAAAGTGGTGAGGAAGGCGCTGATGTGGACAGTATTTCTCGGAGTGGGTCGAGTGGACGGGGTTCATGATCGCCGGCGGAGGACCAGTCAATTTCTTACCCGCCGCGATGTTTGTGGTTAATGAGATTGCGACTATGGGACCGAGGGCGCTGCAGGGGAAGAGGTGGTATTCGAAGAAGTTTGGGGATAGGGCGCCGAGGGAGAGGAAGGCGGTTGTTCCTGGCGTTTTCTGAGGTGATGGATGTAATGGTTTATACGATACGGACAGAATACGAGATATGTGGGTAGATTACGGGATGGGTTATATTTTCACTGGATGTTTTTTTGCGACTCTTTCGCCGCCGGCGATGGGAGATGATTATTTAGACGGGCGCTGGCGTTGTTTAGACTAAAAGATACTTAAGTAGCTAATGTTTAACCCCTGCTATAGAACTTTGCTGTCGACGTGAACTCCTAATCAGAAGCTTAGCTAGTCGTCGTGAATAGTACAGCATTGCTTCCTATATATTGAATCGTTAGTCTTCTAGAATAATCCCCCTAAGCCATTGCCACCGTCCGACATCCACATCATACTAATGACCGGTCTTTGGCAGGCTAGATCCACAGGGGAATGCACAGAGCTTTCTACTGATATCTTTAGGAGCTGAATCTACATTCCAATCATCCCATCTATCCAGGCCCTGAAACATTATGTTTTTGCTTCATCAAAGCTCACTCGCCTTTTCGATTCTTACCACGGGCACCAGAACGAACTAAAGGGAGGATCAAATACCCCACAGACCCGATAGAATGAGCAATCTCGGTTGGCTCTGTGTTGCATGTATATATAGAGCTGACACGAGCTGACTGCTAGCGGGGCTGATGGCACACTTCTCTCATATATAACTCGCGTCTTTCTCCTTCTCTCTTCTCTGTATCTAAGTCTATACACACACACGGTTCTCCCCATACTTCAACACTCTGAACTGATTGCGGAGTGGTAGACTTTTAAATCTTGCCAGAGGTTAGATATTAGAATCGATACTGTAGCGAGTATTAAGGCACGGACGGTCATTCGTCACCAGTCCGCCATAGTCTGAAAAGTGAGGATATTCGATTTTCTCGTCCCCAGTGCCTCGTTGCCTCGCTCGAAAGCTCTGGTGGCTGGACACGTGACAAGATATTCGATGCTTTAATCTACAAATTTGTGTTTTCTCCCGGCTCAATTCACAGTGTATCACTCACATGCCGCATCTCCACATCACGCCTAACATAAGATGTACGTCATGTGCCCTCCGTTGCGTAGCGGTAGTGGGTGAAGAAGTTACAACTTGAACTTGAAGGGTTCTCCTTAGGGCAGTGGCGGGGAAAGGAAGAAAAATGTATATCATGGCCGCAAGCGGCCAAATACAAACAAGATGTACGTAATAACCACATTCTTTGGCCCATGGCTGTGGGTTTTTACAGTCTACAACTGGGATGAGCTAAAGTACTGTATAGACACCACAGCACTAACCTCACTCCTCTCAACCCGTTGGAAATGGGAAGAGAGGTCTAGAAGCGATACAACCCCCCACAATCAACCACTCACAAAGACAAGACTGAATTGGCCGGGTGCGGATAATTCCAGCACCTCCTCCACCCCGTCCTCGTTCACCTTTCTACGACAAGAAATCGCTATTGCCCGACTTTTCAGTCGTTTCCTTCACCTTTCTAGTGGAAACATATGAGAAACTTTATAGGTATTTCCCAGCCTGAAAGTCCATCGTTCCTGATGTAGGTGACGGTGGTTCCTGTCTATCGAAATTGGGATCAGCTGATTTCTCCCGTTATCCGGATGATGGCGCACACGGTTTCTTCACTAGCTGTAGCTTTTGCAGACGAAGACCAATAGTTTTAGGATTCAGCAAGTTATAGAGAGTATCCCAGGTACGGGTAGTACTCGGGCTACTAGAGTGTGGGCGATTCGTATCCCTTTGCCGGTAGCGGGTCCTTCGGTGGGCCCACTTTCGGATCCTCGGCGCCTCTTTTGTTATTACATCACAACCACCCACTAAGACCCCCCTAGAGTAGCACCAATTGAGAGTTAACTACCTGAAGCTTCAATATGTAAATTCTCAGCCAGTGTTTGGCAATTCTGTGTTGTTGAGTGTTAGGTAAATGTGTTGCATTTGTGCTCTAGTGGGGCTGACCTGGACCAAGATTTATGATAATTAGCCCTCCATTTCCCACCAATAAGTCCCAATGTTATGGGCAACAAGCTATAAGCTATTCAGATGTCTCTGGAGTCGATGAGTATATCAAATATAAAAAATCCCGCTCCAAATTAGCTTCATGGGATATCACTCGGTCGATGCGACCGGCAATTACCACACCCCACAAGTCTACCAGGCCACAATGAGCCTTCTAACCTCTGAATATGGTACTTAGACATGTGTGTACTGTTTGGGTAGAAAATTGGACAACTTGTCCCCACTCAGGAAAAGCACAGAAATTAATGGGTTGGTTGAACAGGGGTGAAAAATGGCAGTTTACAGCTCAGTGTGCAGCCAAGCAGTGCTCTACACACTTACAATCTTTCTTTTTATATTATCTAGTGTGTGTAGAATTATTTTATTTCTTCTGGGCTCATTTAGCTGAGTTGTGGTTGTGAAAATGGGATTTTACAAGCGGGCCCATTGGTGGGTCCAAACCCGCTTACCGGCAAAGGGATAGGCAGTAGGCTGTCAGAAGGAAACAAAACTTATTTCCTATATACCATTCTTCCTCCGTCCACTCTTCCATCTCCCATACTCACCGTCCACCGCGTCATTGTTAAGTACAACTCATCGGGTCCGTCAGCTCTAGGTCTAGAGAACGGAAAATATACCGTAGTTACCGCTCTATCAGATTCTTTAAAGATGCGGTATTTCTGGCAGAGGAGTTGTTGAGAGCTAGGGGTTGCTGTGAAGCCGAACGGCAAATTCTACTCACAAATATCCCCACCAAAATCAGGAGTTGTGGTATTTTGGTGGATTGAACTCGAGTAGCTCCGAGCACACTCTACTCTACATAGGTCCCAGTCCTGCTCCTCGTCAAATAGAAACTGAAAGGAGAAAAGATTTTTAAGCTGTATCCTGCATTAATTCGACGGGAATAACTGCCGATATTCACCTGGGGCACCGGAAGGCCACGGAAAATCCTGACCTTGCAGAGCTGGACAGGTAAACCCCAGTTTTCTGGATTCTGGAGTAGCCCGTTGGCACGGTCATCTGAGAATGTCAGATTTTGTGCTAGTGCGAGTGTGAAATGACGGCCTTGGTGAATCACAAGAGTGGGGGGAGAGAGTTTACTAGTACAGATGGCGAGGCTGAAAAAGAACGGTACTATCTTGCTTACGTAGCGGCCTTAATAAGTTCGTCAGCAAGAGCTACAGTAATTTCACCAACTTAGTGGATGACGGCTAGTATGCTTAGAACATGACGGCCTTCAATTTTAGGGGCAAGAGATCCCGTACAATAATTCGGACCGGAAACAGCTGCTACAGCCCTGGCGAAGGTGACCATACTCTTGAAAACCCCGCGAATATGAAGTTCCACAAGCTCGACATGATGCTGACGGGGGCGCTTCGCCTGAAGACACTACGAGGTTTCTGCAGGCGTTGAAGTAGAGTACCTGCAGCTGTCAGTGTCAGTGCTGACAAGTTGACAGACCAGGCGTGTGCTGTGATTGGCAGGGTGTGGAATAAGGTTCGTACCACCAAGGGCTAGGGCTGCTGGTCCGTAGGGAACTAAAGAACTGAAAGCCCGCCGACGTATGCTTATTCCGCTAGCTACTGACATAAAAGACAAAGAATAACTCCAGGCGGGGGGTTGACGGATTTACTTCTTAGAACCCCCGTTTATCTCCACTTCACGTGTAGTCGTGTTTGTGTTACATCCGTTTTTATCCAACCAACTCTACGCGCCCTCATCACCATTCATTCTCTGCAACCCCTCACCAAGCAAACGCACGCACGACCTGCCCGCCCGCGATCTATTACAAAGGCTCCCCCCCCCACTCTCTCCAGCCATGCCTCGCTCAGATGTCAAGGTTGGTACATAACTTTACCACCTCCCCCTTCCCCCCCACCCCGACTTCGGGCTCCATATCCAATGCTATATACAGATCACTGTTTCAGCGTCCCCGACAACTCCCATCTCCCGTCGAAAATCACAGCTTCGGGGCCGCCTTGAGCTGGCGTATCTGGAGCAAGCAAACGAACAGGGGAAAAAGATCACGCAGGCCGAGATGGAGAAATTCAGCTTCACCGAGGAGTCTCGGGCCCAGGTACTTGGGCTGCGTTACCCTATTGATTTTTTCGGGTGCTGATCGGTGGTGGTAGGTGTACCACCTTAATCCGGATGAGGTGGCGATGCTCCGGCATTGGGTTTACGACAAGGGTCTGACTGGTCTTGGGGATAAGGAGAAGCTGGAAGAGATCTATAAAGAGTTGGGATTGGACTCTATGGCGATTGCAAGGCGGGGGAAAGTCGATGTTTGTGACACCCCACGGTGAAGGAATTGATAAAGTGGCTAATGGAGGGGTAGACCAAGATTGTGAATATGTTGAGGACGAAACGAGAGCATGAGAAGATGTTCCTGGAGGATGATAATGCTGTTATGGCGAATCGGTTGGTGGGGCTGATAGGAAAGGTCTGTGCGGAACGCGAGGGATTTTTCGATGAGTTCCAGGCTGCGCTTCTAAAGAGTGGGATGAAGCTGGAGAAGGCGGGCGATGCGGCTTAGGTGAAGTCGCTTTTACCTACTCGGTAGGTTTAGAGTTTGGGTCATCATTTTTTTGGGGAGTTCATCCGGTACCTGCTACGGTGTACATATGTTATAGGTTTCTATTTAATAGGGGTTTCACGTCATGTAAGGTGAGAAGCTTGAGCAGTTTCTACTTTGGTTTTATGCTGAGGAGCTCGGGAGAGCGGAGAGGCTTCAAGCCCCAGAGTAATTCTTATGATTACTCTTTACCGCTTTACAGACGAACCACTCGAGGTTCTGGGGCTTGGTAGATAGAGGATGGTTCATGGGGGTACACCCTCACATTCTCCTCTGGGCGAGATAGCAATATGGTATTGCTCTTGAGCTTTAGTCCACCTAGCTATCATTCGGTTGGTTGAACTTCTACCACGATATACGAAGTCATCCTTCCTGCCTTTCGGGGGCCGTTTATATTCATGTCTTTTGTCCCCCAGAACTCCACATTTGCTCACCTTATGTACAAACGCCGTGTCTATTCAACGAGAACCCAGAAATTGACCTCCCCATCATCACCAGCACTTATGATGATCTCATCACTGTCTCCCCTCTTATCCTTATCATATCTTGTACTCCACGAGACACAGTTGACCTCATACACACCATGTGCACCCTCCATCTCGGCAACGATCTTCCAAGCACTCGTCTGCCCGTCCTCCTTCTCCCCCGAAAGATCTCTAGATTCTTCATATACCACAATCTTCCCATCCCCGCCGCAGCTCACAATCCTCCCCGTCCTTTTGCTCCAAGAAACGGAGTAAATACTCCTGCTGTGCGCCTTCGGCAGCACAGCGCTACAAACCCACTCCTCTTCCACTGGTGCGCCCCGAAGAATACTAGGTATTGCGCCACTATCATTGTGCCCCACACCCGTCTGCCCTACCCGCGTCCACACCCGCACTGTCTTATCATCGGAGCAGCTAACTAGCCTTGAATTCCGCTTCACATCATAATTTGGCGCTGTCAAGGGCTCAAACACAACACACCAGACGGTACTTTCATGCGTGTTCAGCAACGAGCAGCAAACCCAGTCGTCCAGATCCTCACGATACAGCCGGATGGTATCATCATAACTCGCACTCGCCAACAGCGCCTCCTCCGGGTGCCAGGTAACACACTTCACATCCTGAGTGTGTTCCTGCAACACCGCCACAGTCTCAAAGTTGTCGTCATCCAGCTCCTCCCAGACCCACACACTCTTATCCCTCGAGCAGGTGGCAAGGAATGTCCCGCCCGCGCTCCACGCCACAGACTTAATCTCGCTCTCATGTCCGTCCAGAACCACCGCGAACCGCCACTCCTCGTCTTCCTCGTCGTTATATTCCCCGCCCGTGGTCGCCCCCGTGTCGTCTTCGTACCGTCGCCAGATCCCGGCTGTGGCATCGAAGGAGCCGGTTGCGAGTACGGATTCGCCGCGGGTGTTGGGTTTCCAGGCAACGGAGCGGATGGAGCGTTTGTGGCCACCGTCGATGGTGGATAGCGGGGAGAAGGTGAGGAGCGAAAGGATGCGCGAGGATTTGTCGCTGCTTGCAGTTGCGAGCAGCGGGAGCGTCGGGTGTGGCGCAATCTGCCATATCCGGTCTGTGTGTGCAGCGATTGAGGCGACTTTCTGTAACGGCATTGTTGTTGGCCGTGGGTGGTGACGTTGATGGCGGGGTAGCGATTGCGATGGATGATAGTGGGGAATTCAAGGCGGAAGTCCCCATTGCGCTATGCATCCCCTAACCCTCAATTGCACGCAAGGACGTCAGGCATCTTTGTTTGACATCGGCTCTCAAAAGTTTGATTACAAACCAAACACTATCAGCAATGTCGCAACTCCAACACTTCCCCAATTCCCACCAGGAGCTGAGTCTCTACGCCTACATCCCCGCCGCACGCCAACCACAGCTCCTCAAGATCCTCTCGGGCATCAGCGGCATGGGCGCCGAAAGCTACCTCCAGCACCACCTCATCTACCGCCCTACGCGACCAAAGCCCACACCAACCGCTACAGACCACTTCTACATCCAGCTTGTCTGCCGCGTCGACGTGCCCTCAACCGAGAACGGGAAACAGTCCGCCGACGAATACAAGCCGCGCGAGCAGCGGTGGGCAATGCGGCTCGAGGATCTCCCCGAAGTCACCAGGAAGCCCGTCGTCTCGAGGGGCATCTACAGCGCGAACTCACAGTTGGGGGATGTACTGGGGTTTATGGAAAACTTGGGATATACGTATGCTTTCCTGTACTCTGACCCCCAGGCACAGCTGACGATGGGATGCGTAGACTACAAACACCCTACTTTACCGATAACTTCCGCTTCATCCACAACAACGTAATCATCACGCTATCGCAAACCCTTGTTGCGCCCACTATTTCAGAGGCTGGACAAGCGGCGGAAGCACGGGCCGGCAACGAAGTTGGTGATGAAGTGTTCGACAGCCCGTTTCCGAGAGAAGCGTTGACGACTGTAGATCCCGGGTGGACGATGCAGGCGGCGGTGCGGGTGCAGAATAATACCGATGTGGAGAATGTGAATGTTGGTGTGAATGAGCTACGTGCGTTGAAGGAGGCTTTGAAGGGGGTGTGTGATTTGGATGTGGTTGAGAGGTTGGCGTTAGATACTAGGGTTAAATGAGGGGCTGGGTTTTGCTTGTGGAGTTTTGGGAGTTCTGGGGCGTTTTCTGGGTTTGGATCATGGACTATGTTATAGAAGAAAAAGCCAGAGTGCAATTCTACTCTCGGGAAGGTATTACTGGACTGGAGTAGCTGATTAGATGGGACTTTAAATTGGGATTTGCGTTGGCGGAATGGGTTTACTCCTGCTCCAGAGCTACGCCACAATGTCCCCAGCCGATGATGATGGAGATGATGGCGGCACCGACATATGCATTGATGCCTCATACAAGCTCTCAAGATTTCTTACCGAATTTCTGACAACTTCCACCTTTCCCCCCATTGTTCGGGGAGAAACCTCGCTGAGTATCAAACATTCATGGATATCCCACTCATTCCGTCGCAACTCTTCCTTCCTCTAATCCTCAATCTCCACTCGATTGTTCACACGCCCCCCTCCTCTCGAATTGCACTTCAATTCGGTTTCAGGTATATATGCGGTTTCAGTTCCCACGTTGAAACTCTCGTATATTTCTGCAGACCAAGATGGTAGTCCAGGCTCGATATCAACTCACCTGCAATACTAAGGTCCACCTCTAACACGCTTGAGGGCAGGTCTGGCTAGTCATTAGTGGGAAAAAGACTACTCTTGGAAGGCAGGAAGGAGGGTCCTGACTGGGTTCGACCATGACCAGCTTAAGGTCACGTTGGAACACCACATACTAGGATGGATATATTGGATTAGCCATTCTTCCAGGCTGCAATCAGCGTGTATAGTGATTAGAAGAGACAAGGTCCAATTAAACCTGATATTTCTCGTATCCTCAGGATCTGTGCGAAATCTTGCTTCCCATAAGCATCCCCCGGGCAAACGGAGCCCGGAGCATCCCGAGATAAAGTGTCTCAAGATCCTCTTTGGTAAACCACTGGGATTACTTATGCGACATTTTGACCAAAAAAACCTGCTCCCCGGAAGTAGACGCGGAGCTGATCTGGCTTTTGGGAGCTCTAATGTCGAACGGTTAAACCCAGATTGAAACCAAGGTATTCGTACAATGCCGAAAACCAAACCCCTCCAGTTTTATATGCGGAGGATCATCGGCTCGAATGGTAAAGCACCGAATTACTTCGTACGTTACAGAACGGCAGGACCTTGTCGATTCCGGGTTCTACTGGTCTCGACCTTGCGGGAAGCACGTTTCAGGTCCTCTGTATGGGACGTGAAACGGTATGTACTAGACGGTTTGACCAAAATAGCAGCGATTGATCACCTCCATGAAGTTCGGATGAGGTACTTAGATGTATAATTATTCGGTGGTTGCGCTACAAGGTCGACGCACGGGTATACCCGCCTCGCTAAATGCCACGTGCGTCCCATGTTCTGGTTTTGTCCATGTGATTCAACGCAGACGATTCTTCGAAAGAGGAAGTGTTCATCATGACTGTGTCCAGAAAAGAAAGAAATAGCAGATGCCTATTGTGTACTTCTATCATCAAGCTGCACAGCAACCCCATGCCCCAAACTATAGTTACTGGAGCGTTTCTACATCAAGAAAACAGTGATGAAATCACTCGTACAAAAGGTAGCCCTCAATGAGACCTCGCTCTCAATCATAAATACTCCAAAAGACGAAACAATGCCATATCTCCATGCTAGATGCCATAATTAGTCCAAAAACCATCCACCATATCCACTAAATAGCATTTGATGCTTCTAATTGAAGCTTCCAACCTCGGATGCTGAACTGGCTAATAAAAACAAAATTATACCCGTATAAAACCAAGCAACATCTCCCATTCTCTCGCCATCTTAGTCTGAGCAATCTTCGCTTAAGCGTCTCTTCTTCTGCATCTGAGTAGAATCTTTGCTTATGTTTAGATTCGATTTTCTCTATGTCCGGTGCTGTCCGCTTTTGCGGTATCGCAGGTGTTGGGAGGTTGTCAGTATCAGCGTTTTGCGGTTGAACCTCAGGTTCTGGCGGATTTTCATTTTCCTGGTTTGTCTCTTGGTCCTGGTGCCCAACTTCTGCAGTGACTCCTGCGGGGTCTGTATCGATATCCATGCCATTGATGTCGATTCCTTGGATTCAGCAGCCTCGGCGTTTGGTGATGGTTTGACATTGGCGTCAATATTGGGGACGCCGATATCTATCTTTGTATCCTGGTCCTGATGCCTAACTTCTGCAGCTGCAGTGTCTCCTGCGGGCCCGGTATCAATTATATAATCGATATTCATTGCCATTGATTTCGATTCCCCGGACTCGGAGACCACGGCGTTTGCCTTCCCCAATGGCCCGGCACGGGCACCAGCCTCGGGAATGCCACCACCCACCATCATGCTGTTTATTAGGAGCTTCTGTACTTCCTCAGTTTGGGTAGCATTAGCTCCATCTCCCCACTTATACCTAAACCCATTTCGTATCCCTCGAAGGGCGATTGATACCCTAAATATTCGTCGATAGTATAGCTTAGGACACGGTCTTCATTGGAACGGGTCTTCAGCTTCGAGTTAAAGCTTTGAACTATATCATCTTGCGGAGACGTTCCAGCCGCTATATCACTGTCAATATCTGCCTCCCACATACGAAACATTTCTAACACCTCCTCCATGCTAGGCCTCGCATTCGTATAACCCGCAATCATCTCGTTTAACAAATACTTCACCCGACCGGAGACCTCTGTTTGGGGCTCGGGAAGAATACATCTGCATATCTTTCCCAGGGAAAACACCATTGCTGCTTCTTTTTCCGGCTGACTTGCTCGCGTCCAGAAACCGTAGAATCCGTATGATGGGTTATCGTAACGGTTTTGAGGAATGTTACTACGCTTGAAGGGGTGGTTGGAGATTGTGCCCAAAGAATAGGACAAGTATTAAAATGTGCAGAGTATCTGGGCCATGGTTCATGCTGTAGCGCCGAAAAAGATGTGGTACTGATCGATCACGAGCAGGCAAGGAACTAGAAAGAATTTACTGCATCAGAAGTGATCAACTTTCGTCAACCCCCAAGGCCATTACATCATTGTGACGACTGTTACAAGAGGGGTTTATGTACTCGTGAACTGAAACACGCCTGGTACAATCTCGATGACGCTGTTTTCCAGCCTTCACAGCCAGAGTCTGTGATGATGTTATTTGGCTTCAGGTCAGTGTAGAAGCCTGGACCTTCATAAGTACCAACTATTAGCAAATACTTATAAAAATAGGATATAATACTTACAATTCGGTCCGTTCCCGTGCTGAAGGATGTGAAGCAAAGTGCGGGTCAGTTGGCGACACTATTTCGCAGTCAACTTCTGGCGTAAGCTGCTTTTGAGCATTTACATGACAGCTCCATGTGTGATGGCCAATCACACACCCTGAGCCCCGTCTCAAGCGTATGACCTGTAAAATAATGGAGTAAGAATCCACAAATTAGGAACCTGGGCTGAGGGTTATATATGTCTCCTTCTACGGTATCCGTAATCAGTGCCTTTCCGCCAGTCGAATATACCAATGCAACTGGAGCCGGTATGACGTTTGGATGTGGAGGCATGCAAAGCAGCTGCCGAAGTTCATGATAAAGTAATTCCCAGCCACGTAAAGAGTGTTCTGCCGTCTTGAGAACACGAATATAATTGTGTGTAGAGAGACATGCGCGGTTAGTCACGGCGAGTACCTTGCCCCCTGCTTCATCAATTCTAGTGAAGAATTTAGGGGATTCGAGAGGAATGCATGGGATAGAGTCCACCCTAGTATACAGCTTGAAGAAAGGACTTTCGACTGTCCACAAGTTTTTAAACTGGATGAAGGACCGCAGCAATGTTTGATGGTTTATGTAGACATCGAGTATAAAATTATGATCGAGAGCAGCGCGAAGAATCGGGTCGAGTATGTCGCCGTCGTCCTTAGTATCGCTACAGATGATGCAGTACCCGTCGTAGAGAGGGGCTAGGCGAGGTTTTTGGATAGGAGAGGATGGAATTTCGATCAGGAAGTAATCCGGGCCGTTTATCCAAGGAACCGGAAGATTGTGAGACATTGAGGCCTAATGGGTTGGCTTCCTTGTAAATACTAGAGATTATTGTCCGAGCAATGAGTAAAACAGGCAGAGGTTTTGAGGCTACCTACTGTACCAAAAAAGCCCCGTTTATTGATGCCAAGTTAATGCTGTATTAATGTTGAATTCTTTATAAATGTATACATTGGCTGAACTTGTGGGGTATTTTGGAATTTGCAACAATATCAATTGTTTTGAATGTGGGATCAATTTCACAATAATGTAGCACAGAAGACCACATTGGATGGTATATTGATGCCACATTGATGCTGGATTGCTGCCTTATTCAAAATGATGTGCATTGAGTTAAATAGTAGAGTTATGCTATATTACTTCCACATGTGTATATTTCGCAAATGCCTGCACACGCCCGCATGCCCGCATGCCCGCACGCCCGCACGCCCGCACATGCCCAATGGCCTGCAACCAGGCCTGCTGCCAGCTGACTGATGTATAGGAAGAAAATATCTCTGGCATGATTCGAACCTATTTCAGTGGTTATTGTACACACCCACTAACCACTACACTATGTGTTCCTTTCCTTTTCTCTCCTTGTGTTCAGTTTATTTTTGCTTTTGTTCTATCTTTCAACTTTCATATATATATATCAGCGGGGATGAAGGGTAGCGGGGGGGGAGCTCCGCCATCTAGCCGGCTCGCCCGGAGGCGGAGGGGGTTTTAGGTCCTGTCATACTCTAATTAGAGTGCATACAGTATGAATAAACAACAACAACAACAACAACCACTACACTATGTATGTAGTTTGCTGAATACCACATCATGTTAGGGCTATTTGTAGGTATACTGGTTTATTACTGTCACATCATTGTGACAAGAATGTGGAATGCCTGCCACATTTATGCAAATACTCAATGCTGCTCAATTGATCAATATTACCCCATTCAACTAATACTCAATCATTTACAATGTCATATTTGCTGGTATTTTGCATTACTGTAGTATTTTAAGCTATTCCCCAGTAATTAGAATGTTAAATTTAGTAATATGCTACACTCACTGGACTCTGGGAGTCATGCTGCACTCGGGTAAATGTGGCACTGCAGTCACATCAATAAACGGGGTTTTTTTGGCATAGTAGGTAGGTGCCTCCAGCTTCTTGAAGGTTAAAGATGCGATTGTCGATATTGCAATGAATGAAGTTGTACAGACGTACTTGATTATCTGATAGAGCTGTAGAGGGCCGGATGTAGGTTATGTAACTACAAAGAACTTGTGTGAATCTCATGGACAGGTTCAGTGTTCCGACCGGTTGACCACTTCTGTCTGTTCGCGAACCAGACAACGGAGAGAGCACTTTCTCCCAGGACATTGTAAAAAGGATCGTCGGAAGCTCTCATGGCATCTCTAACTAGTAGTTATCCCTCTTTGGCAGTAGTTCCGTCAATTTAGCAAAGTCGATACAGAGAAGGCAGTGTGTGCACTCCACTACGCAAAACATCATGCACTTCATAATAAAGATGAAGGCCTGATCAACTTGCGGCCCTTCAGCGATGTTCCGATAAGATAATACTGTCATTATTCGATACTTAAATTTGCTAGCTATTTGCAGTACATGTATAAATGTTACTTTCTTATGGAATGCAACGAGATTTCTTAGCATCAATAACAAAGGAACAATCCTCTATTATACCTACATCAATGATAAACCCACTAGCTCTGATTTCAGTTCGTCGGCCGGCCAGCCAACCAACTAGAACATAGATCTACGTTTACCTATATCGATATCCCATCCCACAGGAACCGCCCCTCTTCTATCACACCCAATAACCAGAATAGCAATAGCAATAGCAAATATGGCACCCAGAAAAGTCTGGAGATCTACCTCTTTAATAACGACAGTAAGCAAAGTAAAGGTACAAGGGAATCTCCATAGAAAAGAAGGCTAAAGACCCAAATAACAAATCCTGCCAAAACAAATAACCTATTTTGTCTACCTAGGTACTAAGGGATCAATTCCCACTTGTTACATGCACTTCCCCGCGCTCCCCTCTTCTCCATGCGCAATCTTCCAAAAGCTCTGCATCAAACTAATACCCATCACCACTGTTCCAAACCCCGCCACGGCAACCGCAACATAGGTCTTCCAGCTGCGCGTCGCTAACTTTATGTAGCACAATGGCGGCATGATATAAGCGAGCGCACAAGCGCTCGTTGCTCCAACCAACTCAAACACGACGCCGAGATCACAGGTCACCAGGGCGATACTCGTCGCGGCTACAACCAGTGCGGTAGAAGAGATGAGATGCCGCTTTAGATTAAATGGCTTTCCGGGGTAGAAGTAAGTCTCCATCACCTCTCGACACACAAATGCTTCGAGCGGTAAGGTAGTGAGCATATTCAGTCCGAAGCAGAAGCGCGCAATGTTAACCATCGTGTTATTCGCCGGGAAATTATTGAGCACGTTCCCGGCCGTCTTGTCGCGAAAGGTGACGAAGCCGGCAAGGGCCATTATAAGACACATGGCGCAGGATATGCCGGTACTGTAGTGGGTAACGCGTGCGAAGCGGTCCAGAGTTGGAGTTTTGAGGGAGCCGTAGATGAGGAGAGAATTGTGATCTGTGATCGTTAGTTTTCGCCGGCGATGTGCAAAGAGAGATAAGGGTAGGTACGGCAGACGAAGGCTGGTGTGATGTTAGTATTTGCATATTGACAGTGCTGTGGAATACTACTCACCGAAAGAAATCACGCCGATTGCTTGGAAGAAACCGTTATTGATAGTTAATAGTTTGAGGGAGAACTCTCCACGATCTGTGGCAGGTATCCTGAAGCCCTGCGTTACCACGGTGAGGACAATGATCACCATGCTCGCGAGAGCAAATGCACTTGCTTTAGCCAACTACTTGTATGTGGAATTGCATCAGTAAATATATATGAAATCTTACATGTGATGGTAGTATGAACCTTTGCAATATCTCTATAGAGTGTCAAAGGGTATGAGATCCCCATGGTGTATATAACAATAACAGCCCTTCTGTTGGCAAGGAGCCACAGGACTGGCATCTCCGAGATCTTTGGAAACAGCGCGGTAATAACATGTGGTATTGAGTCCCCAATGATGATGCAAAAGGCAATCATTCCGCCGAACGCACTTTCTGTGCATTAGATATAAATAATCTTCTGGAGGGCGGTGAAGACGACTCACAAGGCCCATTGAGCAATCTACAGAATTTTCTTTCGATTCAGCATTAAAGCAAGACGCATATCTGGGCAGGAGGATAAGAAGTTACAGATATAGCAATTAGTCCCGGCTTTCCAAAACAAGCTTGCATTGTGGCCTGGAAGGAGTTGGCGCCGCTCAGTTTGGAGTTTATTACTATAAGGTTTATTGTCCAGTCGACCTAGCGTATCCACAACGTTCCCGGAACCGTCAGTCCGGCTGGCTTGACCACCCACAGGAGTTCTACGCACAACGATCGTCAAGGACACCAGCAAGAAGATACCAGCGCCGAGTCCAGCTTGCCGGAACGCATACGGTTGTCCTACACACCCCCAGAAAATTAGCTTCTGTCATAGCTAACGTGTAGTAAACAGACGAAAACTTACCGATGATACCAGCGCCAATAATCGAATTGGCCATGTTCATGAAGGCGTAGAAACCGCCGCTCTTCGGCCTATCAGTGCCCAGCAACTCGTTGGCGTCAAGATCATTAGCAACGACCACCGAGGGCGCCGCAATTCTCGTCAACAGCGGCGCTCTTCCTGCTGTCTCATCATCAGAGTGCACATAGTCTTCCTCATTCGTCCATCTCATTTCGTCCTCCTCCGCCGGCTCAATAAGTTCAATCACATCCTCGGCACTATCATCATCAAGTGCGAAGCGTACGCGGTTCGGAGTTCTCGGGGTAGGATTGACAAGGTTTGGGGTTGTAATGGAAGGCAGTGCAGCGCGGCTAGAAACCGAGATGTCAGGATTGCTTGCAACAATGAGGTCTTCTTCAGATGACGAAGCGTTCGAGGATTGAGAAAGTAGGTGGTGTTCGTCATCGCTGCTATTACTGCCGCCGATATGTTGCTCGTCGGAGGAGCTTCCAGTGGGGATTTGGCGCGTTGGTGGAGAGCTCATTTCAAGGCATCGTCTGGGTGGTAGGTTAGGCTTTGACTTGAACTCCTTAACGCGTGATCCGCGTCGAGTGCTTTCTATTTCAGTAACAAGCCAAGCCTGGTAAGCCACGAGTGAGATACTGTACACGTCCAACAACTTGTCAGCCACAGATGGTTCCTAGGATATCTAAGCTCAAGGGTTATGATATTGAGCTGTTAGAAGGCAGACCTGGTGCTTGGTTCTCTTGCTATAGACAATTTCAGCACTAGAAACTGCAGGGGATAACACCTCCGGCCACTCGGTAAGAACGAGAAGTCGTATCATTGCTGAAAATACGTCATAATCAAAGATGCAGTAATCCAGTCGGTAATACTTTCGGCCAATCTACTCGGGATATGTATGCGGGGAGATTAGGTCATACGAACTTAATAATAGCCGCGTTCTCCCTTCGAAGCTTCTCAATCATCAGTTATCTAGCATACGGTCATGGCCGATTTCTTTAAAGCTTGTGAGAACGTCACTATCACCGCCAACAAAAATGTACAGCTCTTTGCAAGAGTTAGAAATGTAAACCCTGGAGATTTGCCAATTGTAGTCTTGATTCATGGGATCCGCAGAGTTCCTGGAAGTAAGGATTAACTCCAATCACTGGCTCTTTGAATGGATGCTGAAGAAATCGAAGGTACCGCCATGCTACAAGATATCTCCCCGCTGGGTTACCTCTGTTCATACCGGAAGTAGGGCGCTTTTCTTACTAATCATTCAGATATATTTGTCTGACAGAATTAAGATTCCGGGTTATGGCGAGAGCATCAAGTCCGTGCCTACGAGCGAAATAGAAGCGTACTCCAAGCATGCTATCGGACGAGACATTCTCGATGGATTGGCCAAATATCTGGATCTTGACGGAAGAGTGGGGAAGCAGAAGATCATCCTCCTGGGACATGACCGCGGTGCGCGCATCTCCCAAAGAATAGCTTTTGATATCGATAAGTACCCATTGTTTGAAATCATCGGTGCTTGTTTGGCAGACATTGTACCCATCACCATCCAATTTGCGTCATTGGCAAACCCTACCAACGCTGCGAATACCTTCCATTGGTATATTAAGCTGTTTCCAAAGCCAGAACGTCATAGGCTGATACTCGCGGCGCAGGGCTTTCCTTGCTGGTCGTTATCCCATTCCGGAGACCATAATAGAGAAGTTCGGTGGTCCGATATGGGTTGAGGAATGCTTAACAGCTTGGTATGGAACGTCCGAGCAGAGCCAGAGCGATTTCGTCCAAGGCGCGGAAGTGTACAAGGAACATTTCGTCAAAGCATCAGTCATCCGTGCCAGCTGCGCCGATTACAGAGCCGCTGCACATATTGACGCTCCGTTGGAGGCGAAGGAACACGTATAGGGTAGAAAGATTGGGATTCCGACTTTGGTCCTTTATTCCAAGAAGTACCTTGGTTCACGTTACGATGTGCCGGCGGTGTGGAAAGAATGGGTATCAGGGGAGACTAGTTTAACAATTCATGGATTTGATGAAATTGGGCACTATTGCTTTGAGGAAGATCCCGAGTCGAGCTACCGTTCATTTAATGATCGGATGAGTGATGTCCTGAAGATGGAGGTTTAGTCGTGGGTTGTAGGGTTGAAGCTTCTGTCTAATCAATATGCATGTAAATCTCTCGGGAACTGTCCACCAGGTCCGTCATAGCATAGCAGTGCTTAGCATCCTAGGGAGTATATTTATACTTTCTTCGTCATGATATACCTTCACTACAATTAGCTAGATGCGCTAACTACCAGATAAACCCAGAGAAGCCTACAGAAACAGGTTTTCTCGAGTGAACTCCACATAATCGGGATCCTCTTTGATGTTGGCTTCAATCATATTGAACCGTTTCCTTATCGATTTAACAAAGTGCATATCGGCCTGTGTGCCCATAATGAGTTTACTAGGCAATGGGGAATTTAACAGATTAGACGCGTACCCGTCTCCGCTTCTTAAAGCAGAAGTAGACCATAGTATTGTCGCCAACCAAGTCTATCAATGTCTTTTCCAGTAGCGGAAACGCTGGCTCATAGTAGACCTGTTCTGTAATTCAGTGTGGGCGAAGGGTTTGGAGAAGGAGTCGTACACAATCGGCTGCCAGGATAATATCTACCGGCCTTTCAGAAATGACTTCGGGAATTGGATCCTTCCTAATGAGGGAGTTAGCAATCTGAGCAAGATAACTACTGCAAGAACACCTACCAATCCAATAACTGTACATTAATACAATCTTGTAAACCATTCAACTCGACGTTCTGGCGTAAAAGGTCAATCATTGCATCCATGTCCGTGACAAACAGCTCGCTGCCCTCAAGATCGCAGCCCGCGGCCACCGCCAGTCTGTTGCGCCATCAGCCCTGTAGCTGCAAGGCAGGGCATTGAAGTCATTCTTACGAGGTCATCCCTCCCCCAGCTCCGAGCTCCACAATTCGCTTTCCTTTCAAATTTTTCCCATTCATGTATTTTTTGAGGACATATTTTGTTAATAGCTCTCCCGCCGGCCATATCATCCCTCCGCAGCCCTTAGATAGGTCTTCGTGAAGGAGGATCGGTTTCTTTAGTAGTCCAAAGGTAGTTTGTGTTGTATGAGCTTTCATGATTGGTGCTGGAGTGACAAGATCACCAAAAGGCTCAGCTTCGCTGTCACTATTGCCGAAGAGGTCCATTGCGAAGTGCGAAGATATTGTGGAGGACAATTGCTTGGAGATGGTTGTTGTTTGTATGAGTAAAAGCTACATAGTGTGGGGCATCCCTGCATAACCTAAGTAGAGCCGCCGTCTCGTTTGGCTTGGCGCACTACTATTTACGACGTTCCTGCTGAAAATCAGCATACTCCTTCATCCAAACCATGTCCGACAGTCGTCTCGACACCACAAGTCTTTCATTCACCAGAATCCCATCCAAAACGGTTTGCCCATCAGAACTACTCCTGTCCGCCATCAAGCAAGTCGAAAAGCATACGTTTCCATCAAACGAGGCTTTCGATTTCGACAGCGAGATCAAAAAGCGGACGACGAGTCTATATTGTGTCTACCGCCAGGAAAAGGATGGATGTGTTGAACTGTACTCATATGCCGTCTACATTCGCTCTAAGCTAGTAACGCGGATACACAAAGTTTGTGTAGTTGAGCGGTACAGAATGCAAGGGATCGGGAAGTGGTTGATGGGACAGCTGCTCAGAGAACTCGTGAAGGCATCGGCTACGAATGTGGACCTTTGGGTGGATTCAAGTCGAATTCCAGCTCGCCGACTGTATATGTCGTGTGGGTTCCTTGAAAAGGAGACTGTACGGGGCTATTACTCTTCAAATCGTGATGGTATCAGGATGGAGTTGGAGTTAGCCGGTAGAATTAATTGAACGTACGTACAGTGAAGTGCTCTCAAACATCCTGCACTCGGATTTCCCAACCGCGCTGCCTCATGCTCAGTTAAGGAACACTCCCGGAATCCCATTCTCACAAGTGCAATCACCTGTAACCGGCAAAACCGTGACAACCTTTCGCGGGCCCGCGGAGCAAGTCGGTTCGCTATTTTGTCAACCCTTTACTAAGTTTCGATAGTAATAGATATCCACCGAATTCTACTGCTGTTTTCCTGGTCACCACCATCACCACCGCCAAGGAATTTAGCAACTCGACTTATCGAAAGGTCAGATCGACGACGTCACATTCGCTCAGGTATTGCGGAAAAGGTCCCTCTTCAGATACCATCGGCTGCTGCTAGTACGACAAAGGCTGAGACGAATCAGATGCTTAGTGAGAAAATTAATTGAGACGGAGTCGAAAGTCAAGGCCGTAAGTCGGTTATGTTCTCATCAATGAGAAATACGGATACTGAGTTGTGTTTTGCGTTTGTACTAGTGAGGAAAGTGCAATACTGCTCATGCAGCCATGCAGTTGTCTGATCCGTGTTCCATACCCAATGGCATCTGCCTCCTCCAAGATCCGAATGACAAGATTGCTATGCGGGAAGTGCCATACCCGTATACTTGGCCATTGTGAAGCAGCTGCATTGACAGGAGAGCAAGAGGAATTAGCCGGTTTAATGATTCTGCTGGGACGGCCACAGGCGTGCGTCTCTGTGAGGACGAGGCTGGCGGGCCGATTGGCCACGGTTGCAGGGTCATGGTCGGCTTCGGATAGTTCACAATTGGATCACCAGTTCATGGTCAGCTCAGTTAGGTCTAGTCCCGGCCAAGATACGAAAGAACAGGATGAGATCTAGAATCCCACAATCATGTGTTTCTAGGTAGAGTATGGCTTCATAATCACGACGATATTGCCTAGGGGACGTATGTTGATCGAATCTCGAATCGAAGACCTAATTCACCACGACGCACCCCCCTTCCTGCAGGCATATTTTATTCTTAGTGTCGTTTGTTTATTTCGCAACTACGCCAACAAAGTTTACGAAAGATTCCAGGTTGGAGGGGCTTTTTCTGGGGAGTGTCTCTCAGAAGATTGGTGATGATAACAGGAGAAGAAGGTTCCCATTCCAATCAAATGCTGGATATGGAGTCCATGGTGCTAGAAAACTGGGAGGCGTCGGTCAGTAGGCAGGTAGGCGGAGACTTCTCGCCCAGGATCAATCTTAGTCGTCATACGAATTGGTTGAGCGATGAAAATCTGGACAAACGAACTCAAATCTAGCAGGAAATTTTTAAGTTAAAGTGATTGTATTCGTTTTGGAGTTGGTATACTTGGTTGTTTTGCTTCCACTGAGTCGTATTTACGGACTACTCCCCATTTATCTTTGGTCCCATCTAGCGGGCACTGAGCAGTTGCGATAAATATAATACCTCCAAATGCAAGGGTGGTTCTGGTTTGTGCCTTATGCCTATTCCTCTAAATAAGGCAACTGAGAGTAACTTCGGGACTGCAGCGCTTCTTGCCGCGGGGATATCAGCTCCAAGCGTACTCAAAATAAGTACGACGCTCCTTGCACAGCCCACCACTACTGCCAACCGAAAGAAGTGTTCGCAATTGTAATGGTGAAGTTGACTGGAGATGTTGGGATTTTTTGATTACTCTGCACCCCACAAGTAGCATTGAGGGCCAAGCATGGCGCTGACTGATCTGATACTCTCCAGTCATGGGAATTCCCATGCGAATGGCATACGGTATCTGAATGGGCATCTTCGTGAACCGTGGAATTTGTACGACTGTGGAATTATTGGCTCTTTTGAGGTGTTGATGGCGATAGGGCTCTCTGCGTAGAGTGCTGTAGAACGAAAAGATCGCAACAGGCAAGTAAGCACCCGACAGCGTGCGAACGAGAATCGAGAACCAAAAATCGAGGAACCGAGAACGACAACGGCAACGACAACGAAAAAATACACAACGAACCAAGGCACCCGAGCAATCTACTTCCATTCTACGTGATTGTTCTGCCCGGTTCTCTAACGAACGTCAAATCGTACAGTAAGTTTGACTCTCCCGATCCCAGCGCCAAACCTAGTTCTCACGGCACTGCCTTCTGTTCTTCTCACTCTCTCTGCTTCCTTCCTCTTCCCCCGCCTCTGACTCCAACTTCAACTCCATCGCTACCATTACCACCATCATCATCACTACTCCCACCACTGTTACCACTACCGCTACCACCACTATCTGCGTCTCCGACTGCAATCGCAATCATAATCACAACCACCCGCCCGTTCTCCCTCGCAACCGTGCCCCACTTTCATTCGACGCTAACAACTGTCAACTCGACTGCCAGCAATCTGGTACCGCTTCAGCTCCCCAATCTAATCAGGCCCAACAGCCTCATCCCACATCACCATGGGTCAGACACTTTCCGAACCGGTGGTAGAGAAGGTATGTTACCTGGCCGTCGTTTTCCCGGCTTCTGGGCTCGAACTTGGGTACGCGAGTTGCCGGTTGTTGCGGCGACACCCCACATTCGGACTCCCGATGAAAAACTTTTCCGGCCTTGATTGAAAGATTACCACTGTTATTCGATTGCTGACTTGTTCTCATATTCGTCTCTACTTCTAGATCTCTGAAAGCGGTGCGGATGAACGACTCATTTACGGACTTTCCAGCATGCAAGGCTGGCGCATCTCTATGGAGGATGCACATGCCGCGGTCCTGGACCTACAGAACAGCGACAAGCCGCATAAACCAACAACTTTGGATGAGCGCTTAAGCTTCTTTGGTGTATACGATGGTCACGGAGGTGATAAGGTTGCATTGTTCAGTGGAGAAAATGTGCACAAGATACTCTCTAAACAATCTGCATTTGAGAACGGAAACTTTGAGCAAGCTCTGAAAGATGGATTCTTGGCTACAGATAGAGCTATCTTACAAGGTGACTTCGGCAATGATCCCAGTAGGTGAGGGTTCTCTGACATTATCACTCGATAGATTCTCGCTATGAAGACGAGGTTTCCGGCTGCACCGCTTCTGCCGCGCTGTTGACCAACACCAAAATCTATGTGGTATGTTTGACGACCCTTGAAAGAGCCTCATAGTACTTACCTCCATTCCAGGCCAACGCTGGCGATTCAAGAACTGTTCTAGGCGTTAAAGGCAGGGCAAAGCCGTTGTCTTTTGATCACAAACCGCAGAACGAAGGTACTAGTGCTGATAATAGCAAGTTGGTTCTTTTGCTAACTTCCTTATAGGCGAGAAAGCACGGATCACAGCCGCCGGAGGATTTGTCGATTTCGGACGAGTTAACGGCAACCTCGCGCTGTCTAGAGCCATCGGAGACTTCGAGTTTAAGAAAAGTGCACAGCTTCCCCCGGAGCAACAGATTGTCACTGCATACCCTGATGTTGTAGTTCATGATATTTCGGATGACGATGAGTTTCTAGTTGTGGCTTGTGATGGTATGTTCGGACTGTTATTGATAGGTAAGTGAGACTAATGTGTCTTAGGCATCTGGGACTGTCAGTCTTCCCAAGCTGTTGTCGAATTTGTCCGACGCGGAATTGCGGCCAAGCAGGAACTTCATAAAATCTGCGAAAACATGATGGACAATTGCCTTGCCTCAAACAGCGAAACCGGAGGTGTCGGTTGTGACAATATGACAATGCTTATTATCGGCCTTCTCCGAGACAAGTCGAAGGAGGAATGGTACGACACTATCGCAAAACGTGTTGCTGACGGCGATGGACCCTGCGCTCCCCCGGAATATGGCACGTTACTCCCCACCCATTGTCTTCAACCATTGGAAAATACTCGTACTAACAATTTCTCCCCAACAGCTGAATTCAGAGGACCGGGCAAACGTGGCAGATCCAGCGACGAGATTCCTGACGAGTTCGATGAGGAGGAAAGCAACGGTGATCTTCAGACTGCGATACGTTCTGGGCGTATAATCATGTTGGGTGACGGTACAGAGGTACTCACTGATTCCGATGCCGATATGTTCGATGACGAACAGTATAAGGATGAGAAGGACGACGAAGCCCTTACGAAAGGCCCCAACAAGGACACCAAGACCGATGACACCGAGATGACAGATGCCGTCCCAAAACCCTCCGACAAGGCTGCGGAGAATGAAAAGCTGACTGATACTAAGGAGGGCCAAACTGGGCATAAGGGGGGCGCCTCAGCATAGTAATTTCTCGTTTTCTCTTGCCTGGTCGGCTCCCTCCGCAACTCATCATGCCCTTACCTTTCGGCCATCTCTATTTCTTTTCTTATGGAATCCTGGAGGAGGGCTAGGCAGCCCCATGAAAACCTATGTTTTGGATGCACTGTGAACGAAACCATAACGCGCAATGAATAAATGGTAGTCGGTCGGGTATCGATGATAAATAGTTAATGTCCGGGTACAGGGAAGTGGTTGTTGAATAGGGCAATGAGTTTTGTTTGTCCTTGCTGGCGTGTGAAATTGGCGATCCGATCTCATCATACTATACCTGGCTTACAAAAGGTTTTTGTGGATGAGGGATGGTATGTCGTTGGTTTTGGCGGGGATGGGCTGTTGGTATCGGGGTTTTTTTCAGTCCCGTTTACTTGTTTCTTCCGTAGGTTGGTTCTTTTGTTCTTTTGTGTAATCTTTCAGTCTTGCGTGCACTATTCGGATGCTGCATTCCTGTTTTCCGCAGCAGCGGCAGCATCACCAGTTTTATCGTCTTCAATGCGGTTGGTAAATACATAGAGTGAAGTAGATGATACGAGAAAGAAAGGTATGACAGCAAGTGAGAATGTGGGAGTGAACTTAATATGACAACGCTATTCATATGCAAGTGACTGAGAAATTGGCGCCGTCTCGCCGCAGTGATTGATTGCAGCCTGTGGCGTTCCATGTTGGATAAGGCCTAGATTAATTGTATATGAGATCAGTGACAGGATTGTTGGCAATAGTATCGGCATTCAGTGAGCGGAGAAGATATCTCGAAGAAATGTTCACACAGTGCTGCTATTCAACTCATAAGAATTGGAGTATTTTGCCACATCCAAGTTGTTATACCGGTTGAGCTCAAAAATCGGCAGTTTATGACTTTAAAATAGTGCCTTGGCCCAAGAGTGACAAACCCAAGTACACTATCAAGGCCCACCCACAGAAAGGTGGGGGGTAATGCGGGCAGAAACGAAATCAACCGATTCCAGACATCTAAGAGCTCAGGCGGAAGGCATACCCTGCCGATCATGAGATCTAGCCCAATGGACTTCACCGCTATCCGCCCTTCCTATAATGGGTACTCGAGACGTTTCTCTGGAAAACTTAGAGTCTTCATCGGTTACCCGAGAACACCATCTCAGACAGAAACAGTTGGTTCGCTTCAACATTTGGCTGGAGTTTCCGAGGCTTTCCTCTGACCTCGGAACATTCAGTGCCTCGCAAACACCACTTATATCCTTCTCTAAAACGACTCATATACCAAAAAACCGCACCAAAAGAAATAGAGCTCTTCCGGGCTTGATTGGGCCATCTAGTCCAACTTAATATTATCGAGTGATAACAAGTGATATTGTAATAGAACTCTCTGAGTCACATATTGCCTGTGCTACAACTAGGAATCTCAAGTAAGTAGAAGATAGATAGATATTGCCTCTAGTGAACTTCAGTAGCATTGGGCTGTGACTGACGTCTTCTGTTTGCCAGAAAATTGGTTATTAGTTAAACTATCCCTACTAAAACACAATGAAAAGACTTCGGAATAATCCAACCGGTGCGTTTTTATGACGCTTGGGAGGAAGTTTAAGTTCCGGGTTTGAGATAATACCGGATGGTCTTGCTGAGGGGTTTATTCTAGTGAAGAGAGACCAGCGTTTGGGCGCCAGGCAAAACGCTCTACTCAACCACAAAATATTGTCACAGCGTTGGCTTAATGTCTTGATGTTCGCTTTTTGTGATGTGGCCATTGTTTTGCTTCTCTATATTAACTTTACATCGTCGAAAATTGACTATTGACTTTTCACTGTATCCTTTCGTTTGCAATTGCATAATCGAAACTTTTCTGGTCCGCATAAATACTGGGCCGTGCTGGCTAGGTAGGGTTTTGGCCTAGTTACGACGGTGCCGACTTTCCCAATGATATGAAGTTACTATCCACCCTCCGGGTTTGTTCTATGAGATTTGCCCCCCCACCCTATGGCAGTGTCTACGTTGGGGAGGCAAAAATGATGGCTTCCACGGATATGTTTGGCTACATTTATCTCACTATAAGAAAAATGACGGCGCCAAAAATTATTAGAGTTTCATCGGACTGTGACAGTCTGGCCAATCTAGACTTACAAAGCGGGATGAGAAGCATACCAGCCACTCCTGCTTCACCACTCCAGCTATGTCGATTTCGACCTCAGGAGCTACAATCCAACACTCCCCGGTACGGAGTCTTTCTGCGGAACTATACCCTTACGCCCTCGTGCCGAGTCCCTCTGCCAATGTGTCGACTAAATATGCCCTGGCACCGAGTCCTTCAGTCAACACCCTGGCATTGTTCTCTTCTGCCAACGCTCCTGGGCCGGTACCAGCGGCAACTGGGAAGCCTCTTGAGCAGCTAAGTGGCCCTCCAGTAAATCTGTAAAAGACCAGCCACGGAAAGTGGGGAAAAGCAAGGAAAGCTGCGCAGACGTTACACCCGAAGGTTTCAGCGCGAGGTTCTTGCATACCTTAATAATCCTTCGGTTCCCGTAGTAGCGACAGTATTTGAGAATGGTAGAACCGTAAGGCGGGTGCTTGAATGGAGGACGCCAACCTAAGAAGAGACCTCAGTCTACTTCGGGGGGTTAGGAACTTCAAATGTCTGGAGGTGGAAGCGGAATGAGGCAGAGATTGTGGCCGGCGCATGCGGTGCGGGGGCAGTAAGAAATAGAGAGCGAGCACAGCTGGAAGAATTTCAAGGTCTCACGGATGAGCTTCCTGGTGCCATAGAAGAGCTCGGACAAGGGGAGTTCACTGGGGGCAGAGTATGATCTAGATGAAGAAACCAAGAATATTTATGTGTTCTATCTCAGGTAGATTGGTGGTATGATAGAGCATAAACTTGTTTACTTCTGTCTTTCGCACGCCACCCGGATGCCTCCGGATAGTGGTATTGACACTACGAAGATGGACATGTGAGTCTAGAACACCTCTCTGCCTTGCAGTCTGTGAATCTCTCCTACGCCTCTCATCGCCCCTAGGCTGCGACCTGTGGATATACATACGTCTCCATTGCGACAAGTTCGTGTTCTTTCGAAGCTATAACTATGGCAACATCCAATGCCTTCTCTTATGATAGACCCTTAGGTATCTTCACCACTGGAATCAGATCGACCTCTCAATATTGAGGAATCTAGAGATGGCTGCATTAGCACGGTAGGAGCTAGAGCACAGGCCTAGTCCCCTATCCTCAAAAGTAAGATATTAAGCTGAAGATCAGATGCTACACTGGATTGTAAACAAAAATATCTCTCGGCATATAGAAACTTTCCAAGTAGGATATCAAAGAGGGAACTTCTATGCTAGGAGGTGAACTATTATATATTTATTGCTGGAGCAGTGATGGACTCATAAGTGCTACTTGCTCGAGTAAAGCGAGGCTCAGATAGGGCGGTAATAGTCAAAGGGGTAAGCAGATAGGTAGTGCGCACGCTCATGCGATGATGCTGTGTCGTTGCTTGGGGTTTGGGTTAATTCCTCTCGTTCAGTCAAAAACCGCCCCTCTTCGGTGCCATTGAGGATGGTTTAGAGGATGCACAAGGTCTGCCTGGTTTCTTTTGGGCCAAGTAGTTGCATATTCCGCAAGTACTTTCCACGGGTGTGTATTGGTTATTCTGGTCCGATAACCCACCTAAGAGGTCTATATACCAGTTCGTATGTGTTGACGGTGTATCTTGATGGATTTTGTCGTACAGACAGCATGTTTCGACGGCTAATTGTACTAGTTTTAGGTGGTAATGCTTATGAAGCCCCAGTAATGTGTATTTATCACTGCTGTAAATAGAGCTTTAGCTAGGTGACTGCCTTACACGTCATGATCAATCTTACCATTGAATGATTATCTGTGCATGGCTGTGTATATGGTCAGGAGATATTTCATGTCGACTTGCCGCAATAGACAAAGACCCTGAGATGTACAAGTGGTACCGAAACACTTTAAAGGATATCTCTCTTATGAGCTGTAAGATGACGAATTGCTTCATTCCGCATCATATGATATCACTCACGGAACTCCACAATATCCTGAGAAATATCCTAGTACATCTTGTCCCGTAGTGTCAATGGTTTCCTAGTGCCTCGTGAAATAACACTACCTTCATTGTTAATGTTGCATATATGGTCTATCTTCCTGGCGTATGGCTTCAGCTGGGCTGATGCATAATCTCCGTAAGATGATGGTCATTCCAGACTCAGCTGGAGATACCAGCTGAGTGCGCATGCATGTGTACAAGACATACAAGACATACTCCGAATACCGTATATATAAGATCACGCATGTACCTGTACTTGAGAATATAAGCTTCTAGCAATCAGTACATTTCAACAGTTAATAAACTTAGGTGTGGGATTCGGTCAAAGTCGGTGCTTGAAGGATGTTTGACGGGGAATATTGACGTCATGGCCTTGGCGAGGAGCAGACGCACTATGCAACACCCCGCCGGAGGCAATCACATACTTAAGTACTTAGTAAGTAATTTATCCCCTCATCGTCGAACGGCCACGAGGGTTACTTCACTGCTTGGCTGACTCAAGGCGACCTTCAACAGGGCCGATTTATTGCTCTTGAAATTACCCTAGGCGAAATAATGGTGGAAGACGCGCGACCGACTTCCTCGCCGGCCATACCGACCACTTCCCTCCCATTGCAACAATTTCTAATAACCACAATGGGTTCACACTACCTTGTATTGAAATCCCACGTTCTTTATTTTTTTGGTTTCCATGGCGCTGACTGCCATCAGTCAATACTATGAAGACACTGCTTGGTGGCAGCGTAATCCCACTTGGGTCAAGCGCTGGCGGGGATTCCCGACAAACCACCGCGGCGGCACTGAGTGCTGGCTTTGCTCCATACCGGAGAGCCATTTCGCGGATGGCTACTGTACGTGACTGCCCCGGTTGTGGTATCCCACTGAAGAGGACGGTCGCGCTTGCTACGACGACCCTTTTCGATAGCATCCACTCTAACAACCACTAGGATGGAAATTTATGGAATCTGTGCTTTTTGGCATTTCGTGGATCAACCATAATTTCAGTTGGTTTTGCTTCCTTCCTGCCCTTTTGGAGCCCTGATATTGTGCTGATACTTGGTGGAGTCCAAAGATGGGTTATTTTGTAGAAAGGGGGTTTTGCGGCATGTTTCGTATCAAAACGCATTCTCTCTCCGCTCACTTGTAGCCTCTCTGTGTCGCCTCATTGACACCCTGTCGACAGTCGACATAACGGGTTTGGGACAGCTCCTGTAACACCATTACCAAACTACCCCCTAAAAGTCAACAAGCAGTAAGACCAGTGATTTCAGTACCCTAACAAGTCCAGCCTTTCACTACATATGAAGTACCTCGGAACTGCCAACACACAAACTCCCTCTGGTCAGTAACACCATCGGCATGCATAGACAATATCCTGGACTCTTGGAAGTTTTGGGGGCAGATGTAAAGCAGCCCTTCTCCAAAGCGAGCGTCAAAATCTGGGCACGAGATCAAGGTACATGGCCGGACAGATTCTGGTGTAACATGTCGCGGTTATGGCGCTGGTGTCTACGGTTACAACTAGTCATACACAGATAGATTCGTATACCAATTGCTATACGAGTCTGGATTGAGCCAAACGTACGTGCAATCCCCATATCTATATTCTACCTACTGAGGCAGATCGTTCTTTCTTTCGTCATACATTGGCATAGATTTTGTATACCAACACGACTATAATCCTCCCGCCCTTTGGCATGTGCACACGTCGCTCAAAGGTAAAGCGGTTGAAATATATTCAACTAAGCCAATGATGCCGCAGATTCCTCCCACGGGCAAGATATTCGTGGCTCCTGGAGCAACCTGGAACTCCAAATCTTTGGGTAGGTGCGTTATTAACACCAGACGCAGATGTAATCGCAGAAAGCACCTTCAGCAAGGGGTTGATTCCGTCTGTGAATCGTTTTGACATTGGTTTCTGGGTACAATTGTACAGGCTAGGGGGTGTTAATCTATCGAACTCTCTAACACAGCAGAGCACGTCACCAGCTCTCCTTTCTGCAACACCCCAGGTTTACCACTCTATCAGCCCGATTCAGGATTTCTAGAACTCGATTGGGACCAATATATGCCAAGACAGGCTTTCGGATTGTGATATGGCAGATTACAGATATCTCGCGGTAAGTAACCAGCAATCACGCCATTTTAGCGGGTGAAAGAAGACTGGATAGGCACACCCCACTCATGGCGTCAGGTGGCTAACGGTGACCTAGATACCAGAAATGGCGTCAATTTGTGCCAGCGCAGATATCTACAGCCAGTACAGATGGTACAGGTGTTTTGTACACTGGTTGCCGCTGGTCTATGTCAAGCGCGGTCTTCCGAAAAGCGACCGCAGTCTACGGATCTACAGATCGCCAGCCGATCGATCTGATCGCTTGCGAACCCCGAGCAATAACGAGGCAGAAGGGCTTCATCAAGTGATTCTACAAGAGTTCTAGAGCTAATCCCAATGTCTGGTTTCGAAAGATGCATGGTACTTATTCGTGAGTGGGGGATTTGCTTGCACCAAGTCTGAATTGTGCACTGATATTTTATCTTGATAAATGGGCGAGTTTGCATGTCCCGATGCTTTGAGATATCTGTTCTACCTTGGTTGGCATGAGATCTTTTGCAATTGGATTAAGGGTTTGTAGTCCATCCCCTTTGAATATGGATCGGGCCGGTTGCTTGGGGATTCAGGGTCAAATTGATGCCTTGGTCTCAGTATGAGCAAGACGTGCATTTGCGAGGGACCGAAAGGAAAGGGGATACTGAAGCATTGGCGTCTAAGTTATATAACATCTAGGTAATTCCCCTCCAAATTTTGGATCGAGGATCAACTTTTACCGAAGACATGGTCCTCGCTTTGTAGTTCCCAACACGACCATTTGCCAACTGCCGCCAGGGAATACATTTCAGAACCTTCCAATTTCGACCACCCGACGGTCAGATTGAAATACGCCGCGCGGCATAAATTAGCGTGTAATTAATACTGAGTTGTCTCAATCGAGCGCTAAGACAGGGAAGCATCTTCCCGTTCCATTATCCCCCCACTTGGGCGCTATGATATGGCTCTGTAGTGGGGCGAGGTGCGCTTTAACCGTGTTGGCAGCCTAGATATCAGATAGCGATTGCGTCAGTTTGTTTCATCGTAATGTGCTCGACGCTCGTGGCTAGGACATATATGCAGTATGCCCACCACTAACAAAAGAGGCTCACAAACTGCTCTGAAGTCCGTCCTCTCTCTGCTTCCTGCAAGCCCGTCTTCTATTGAGTATGTCTCTTTTCTCCATTTCGTTTCCTCCCTCAACAAGTGGTTGCGAATTGGGAAGGCCATCCACCTTGTTTACCTTCATCTGCTGCCATTCTATTCTCTTGAGAACCTTGGACTGGGGTTGTACTTCTTACATTTCATCCTTATTCAAATTGGGTATACCGGGTTCAGTCGTGCCAATGTCACTGGGATCTAGCTGAAACAGGGTTTGGTAGATTACCAGAAAACCGGGTCGCAAAGTCAACACAAATACTTCGCCTTCTTTCACACTTGCCGCCAACAAAGGCTAGAGTGACTTCACCTTCCAATATTGAGCCTATGGTACGTTTCCGCTTTCCTTTGATTTGATCGGTATCTGACGGCTATTGATATAGTAGGAGATATCCGATTCAAACTGCCTCCCGCAGATGTACCGGGCGACCTTACCCTTGCCGCGTTGAGTTTTGTACCCGCTGGGCGCGAGAAGGACTTGTCGGTGAAGATTTTCACCAGGTCGTTTGGCTGGTACCCGTCGGATGATTGGTCCAACGCAGCCATTGACCAGTCTTCCCACTGAGATCACTCGGCTATCTACCCCTCTTGGTGATGCTGACGAGAGCTCGAGGGGACGTTTAAGGCTATCGGATGGTAAAAATTTCTTCGCCCTCTCTCCACTCGTTGACGGCGTCTTCCCACGGCGTCTTCTCTTCCCTGAAGAATGATGAGAATGACGATAAACTTGCATCGCCGGGGTAAACCTGCATCCCCCTCTGTTTTGCCCCCCCCGTTTGCGATTGATTATAATTACAAGTATGCACCTATTATACCTAGCGAAGCCTAGCCTGAAATGAGTACGGATCTCGATAGACTGGTCTGTAGAATTATGTCGTTGCGTCTGAATCCGAGTGGCTGCATATGAATGCATTGAAAAATATGTCTTGAGAGGGCTTGATCCACTCTTCATGTGGCTTCTAGTACCCACTGGTGACTGCTCTAGAATAAATCGAGTGCTTGAGTCCCAGAGCGCTGGTGAGCGATGTCGTGAACAGACCCACTAGGGCACCCCGCGCCAAGTCATATGGTGACAACCTCGTCGACCCGTTTCATGATAACGATAGGTATGGTATGGTACCTTTTTTCCAACGCATTGCTATCAACCACATTCGCTTTATAAAGCTACCGCAGCCCTCACACATCTCCCTTAAACTTGATCCATCTCCATCTCCAACTCCATCTCGATCACTATACCACAGTAACGGATTTCGAACAATCATGACTGTGTCCGACGCTCCAGTCTCTCCCACCGCTGCTCTGGGCAACACTACTACAACTGATACAGGAGCCTCCACTTCAGATGACTATATTCTAAGATACATTGATGTGGGAATCAATCTGACAGACCCAGTCTTTACCGGTGTCTACCATGGTAAAGAGGCACTCCTCCCTGCACCTCCTCCTTCACTCCCGTCATACTGATTTTTCTCTAGGTCCACGAGAGCGACCTCGAAGACGTCATTGCCCGCGCAAAGACCATCGGCTGCAGAAAGCTGCTAGTCACAGGCTCAGACCTTAGTGTGTCCCGCGCTGCAATAGAACTCGCAGAGCTACACCCGGGCTTCATCTTCACAACCGTCGGCGTGCATCCCTGCAGCGCAAAACAGATACAGTCTTCACGACACCCACCGATGACACCAGACGAGTACCTCTCTGCACTGCGGGATCTTGCGAAATCATCACCTCAAGTTGCAGCGTTCGGCGAGATCGGCCTTGACTATGACCGCCTCTTCCTATGCCCCGCGGATATACAGCGGCGGTATTTTGCGAAACAACTGGATATAGCTGAGGAGGTTGGGCTACCGCTGTTTCTGCACTCGCGGGCAGCGGCGGAGGATTTTGAGGCCGAGCTATTCCCGAGGCTGCCGAGGCTGAAGGGAGGGCTGGTGCACTCGTTTACAGGGACTATAGAGGAGATGCGGAGGCTCATTAATGCGGGGTTGTATGTGGGTGTCAATGGGTGCTCACTAAAGACGGAGGAAAATCTGGAGGTTGTGAAGGAGATCCCGCTAGATAGGTTGATGCTGGAGACCGATGGCCCTTGGTGTGAGATACGTCCGAGCCATGCAAGTTCAAAGTTTTTGAAGGAGGATGCGCCGGTAATACCCGGTGCGCCGCCGATGAGGAAGGAACGGTTCAAGAAGGGCAGTCTTGTCAAGAGTAGGAATGAACCGGCGCTTATCAGCCATGTCGCGGTTGTTATTGCGAAGGTTAAGGGTATTGAGGTTCGGGACGTGGTCGAGGCTGCATGGAGAAATACGGTGACATTGTTTGGACTCGGAGAGACGGTGGAGGAGGCATAGAGTTATACCCAGGTGTACAGATAGATTTGATAGAACGGCGTCACAACCTCGGGTAGACAGCTTGTATGCATATACATTAATCGCTAGAGAAGTGATAGAGCGCGCTCCGCGAGATCTATAGGTCTGGGTGCCCTTGAACATAGCCGCTGGACCCTAACCCATGGGTACCGAATAACATCAACGATCACTCGACTATGCCAATGCTGCCTTTGTTACTTTGGATGCTTCTTTGACTTGTTGATTGACTTGATTGATCTCGAGGGCCTAAGGCCCGTATATGTATAATCTCCCATATGCGTACGCGTATGCTCTATCTGACATGAGACGCATCACCCTGATCCTGATGCATATCCTGATGCATGTCCTGTTGCATATCCTGATGCATATCCTGATGCATATCCTGATACAGCCACCATCTTCATACAAGACATCAAACGGTGCTGAGACTCATGACCCAAGTACACATGCAACAGCCTTTATGCGAGTTTCAGCGGATGGTTGGGCTAAGTGGTGTTTTTATATCTTGTCTGCACTCCCATGTGTATGAGAAAGGTTTCCTCCATTCCGTATTGCCATAGGAAGTGGTTTGTGAGGGGTTGGGATGATTCTGTAAAGGCTCGTACCGATAGATTCTCTTAGTACTGGGTGAGTTAGGATTTAGTTAGGCTTCGCCGAATACAGCCACTCTATCTAGTGCATTACAATGCCCGATTCCCTCCCCCTCCGGATGATCCGGCTAGGTGGGGGAGATTCCCATCCTCTACCCTTACTCCCTTACTCTGACTGAAGTTCTAGTGAGTTGGAAGGAGATGGCTGTACCTGATCGACATGTGGTTGATTATTTTCCTCGTCATTTGAGTCTGGTTCCACATCGGCCTTGTTGGTATCTTCATCGTTAGGAGCAATTGCTAGCTGTGTATGTTCTGGAATGAGAATAAAGCTGTCCTCAAAGATATATCCCTTTTTGGAAAGCACCATATACTCCGCTTATGGTCAGCTCGGTCAGGTCTATATGCAACAGGTAAAACACCCCAACACAAAAAGTATCGCAGAAAGATAAACTATAACTCCAGCAGGCTTTGATAATTATAATAAACAATCTTCCTGCTACAAACCTAAACCTTCCCGACCCCAATGCGCAAGTCTTCCCGCCCAATTTTCAATCCACCACCACGACCACCACTGCCACACCACCACGACCACCACAATGCACCACTCACCGCAAGCCTGCAGCCACCACTCTGCCGCTGCCGCCTCCTCTGAGAGTGGAGATAGCAGTTCTGGTGGGGGAATGGCAATGACTTTCCAGTCTGGGTACGCGGGCACACCGATCCTGCTCACCTCCCTCGAGCCAAGGAACAATGGAGAGTTCGTGGCAGCAGTAGTCGTCGTGTTCCTACTCGCCATGCTTTTCCGGTGCATCGTCTTATTGCGTACGCACCTCGAGGCGCGGTATTGGGGCTGCAGCAAGGATGAGGGAGCGCAGGAATTCTCGTTCTTGAGAGATGTTGGCAGGGCTCTGTTGACGGCTATTACGGCGACTGTCGGGTATGCGGTTATGTTGATTACTATGACTTTTGTTGTGGTGAGTGATCCGAAGGAGGGAGGGGAGGGGTAACTGCTGATTTGTATGTTGTAGGGATACTTCTTCGCGGTTGTGGGTGGGCTTGCGGTGGCTGAGTTTTTGTTTGCGAGGTTGGTTGGGGGCAGTGGAGGAGCGGGCGGATGTTCAGGATAGTTAGAGCTTTTGGGCACTCGGCGTTGCAAAAGTCGCACTCTTTGGAACAAGCACGAATGAAAAATAGATAGTCTCGAACATGGTACACACTCTGAGAATAAGAGATAGAAATGAAACCAAGAGCAGCCGGTGTCTTTACATAGAACTTTACTTATCACTCGTCCGCGCCACATTCGACTCCCAATCCATCATCCACCAGCCCGTTAGAATGAAACTGGCCCAATAAATCGGAGGATTCAACCTTGCGGTACCACCCAGACCTCCAATTCCCTGCAGCCTCGGATCGTCCGGCAACACGTCTCTATCCGCCGCTAATTTCAAAATTGCCTGCTGGAAAGTCCGGGCTAAATCGATACACGACCGTTCTGTTCCTGCCTGGGCAGACCAAGATTCGTAGAAGTAACGAGAGAAGGCAGCACCAACTTCACCGTCAGTATCCCATAGGGTTGAGACAGTTGAGCTGACACCGGAGTACAACAAGGCTGGCACCTATCACTCGAGTTAGCTTAATATTTCATTGCCGGTGCAGCACGGTTCGTACTAGACCCATCACTTCATCCCCGAGAGCGTGTCTGGTACGGCCGCTCTTACAAGCAATCAGAGTGACGTGCGAAGCTTTATTAAAGGCGTGGGTGAACACTTCCTTCGCTGTGAGATAAATCTCGTTATCCTCGCTCCATATCAATTTGTGATCCAACGGGTCGCCGCCCTCTGACAAGACCGCGTGCCCAAAGAAGTGAAGAAGTTTGGTTGTCTTCGACTTTTCGAGATATGTTTCCTTCGTTGATTCGGGGCCAACTGCCACATCCGCTCCAAAAATCCCAGCAAGCTCGATTAGATGCCAACCATCCACATCCGGACCGCAAGGAGACGTAAAGAACTGCAAGTCCTGAGGCGATGGGGTCGGTGTTTTCTGTTGTTGCTGGGCCGACAGGGAACAGTAGCGTAGAAGTGTCAAGCTATGTGTATAAACAATTGGGTTTCGTTTGATGAGGAGCTCGCCATCGACGTTAAGTGCATGAAGGGGGATTTGATGGAGGATCTTGGAAGGACATAATACCAAAACGTCGTCTGGTTTGCTAATCTTTTTAAGTGGGGCTACAAGCGGGTTCAGCTTTTGCAGATATAAGTTGCCACGAACCTCGTCCAATTGATTGGGGATGATGTCTTCAACGAGTGTGGAAACATCCCCCAAATTAATTCCCGTGTCAAATACCTCTGGGGCTTCACCGACTTTCGCCGCTACCAACAGAATGTTGTAAGATATACAACCAAATGTCAACATCCGATCCGCGTCAGGTATAAACCAATCAATAAACACTACAGAACTTTTGTCGACACCCTGCGGAATAAGACCAATAAGGTCACTGAATTTCAGTGGAATACCTTCCTTAAAATCCACGACAGCTGCTAAGGCCTCACTGTGAGCTCTCATTTCCGCCCTCATTTCTCCGAGTTCATATCGAAGACGGTACCGTTCCTCGAACGGTGCGGAACTGATAGATTTCAGGAGTTTGGCTTCTCGATTTAGGAGATCGCGTGACCCCTCGTTGAGACCGTCGATAATACTCTTCGGGATCTCTGTGTTAAGTCCCATCATATCTGTCAGACTTCTACTTACGATCAGTGTACCATATAGTTATCTTGAATAGGTAGATCTCTACCTAGTTTTATTTTTTTGTAGAACTTCCCATAGTTCAATACGGGCTTCGTTATTATCGTCCTCCAGAATCCGAACTCTTAAGATCTGTATCGCCGCCTGGGGAATTGCCTCCTTGAAACTTTTCAAGGTCATGTTTTCGCGCATCTTTAGGTTTTCCAATGTGCTCTCTGAAACCCCTGGAACAGCAAGCCCAGACCGAGCACTATCTGTCGCCAAATCCACCGTCCTTATTCTAGTCATAGGTTCGTGATGCCAATTTGCCGTACTCACAAACCCCAAGGCCTTTCGGGCGCAAGCAAGGTCCGCCATGAGTGAATACAGCCAGCGTGAGTGAGCTACACTAGTTTCTATAAATCTTTTATCGTCAGCTGCATCCAACGTAAGACTGTATGCCTCTTCAATTCTACGTCTATTTTTGTCTGAGTCGAAGGATTCCTCAGTAAAAGGTAACGCGGAACATTGCAACATCGCAATCAATCTCTTCAGCTTCGAATCGGAACCCGAATCAGTCTCACGATAGATTCGTCCTAGTGATGGTATCATGGCCACGCATTCTCTCAGCTTTTCCAACCCTGCGTCTAGGTAGTGAAGCTGTTCGGAGGATTTGGTTTCGAAAAATTTGTTCGTAAGAGATCTGCCCCGAAGCTCACGAATGGACACTTTCAGAGATCCCCACAAGACTGACTTTGAGTGGCTGTGTTTTTCGAACCATTTATCCAACAATGATTGCCGCAATTCCCAAATTTCCGTTGGGACAGGATCTGTTGGTGCACCATATAGACAATCGTAAAGTTCGGAGGGAGTTGTAGTACTGAGATAAAGCGAAAGGTCTTCAGGTTCCGGTAGCGTTACCAGATTATTCCTCCTTTCATAACTAGTTGGATGTAATATTCTCCAGAGATCATCATTGGTTATTAGCCCGCTCATAAGATCGCGTTGCATGTGTTCTAACAAATGATGCAGAGAGGCATGATTTGGTCCTTCGCCGCTCCCATAAATCATAATACCGCGCACCCATTCCATGGTCAACTGATCGTCCTCATGGAGATGAAATGCCCCGTTCGGTGAAACCTGTTTTGAGGAGTTATTGCTATCATCTGGTTTTGAGTGTCTTGACGTTTTTTCCAACCATAAGAGTTGTTGTTCCATACAAATGCCAGACTTTTCTGTATCCCAAAGAATTTCGTAGCCCTTTCGCCTTATCTCATATGTGCTGTGTATCGGATCCGGAAGCTCAAAGGTTTTGTATCGTTCAAAGAACCCCTCATACCACTCCAGTTTGTGCGAGAGTGTCGACAGTTGGGGTATTTCATACGATACCCAATAATTGTGATCTTCAAGGACTCCTTCCAGGTTACACATGACTTCTGCTTGAGTTCTTTGACGCTCAATATGAAGAGGCAGAAGCTCCTGAATCTTCTCGCTCGTGTTCCGCTCTAATAGAAAAGAATAGGCAGCGTCACATATTGGACTACCACATTGACTCCAGCGAAGGTAGTTGCCAGCCTTTTTAAACAATTCAAGAAACATTAACCCTTCATTCCAAATTGTATCGATGTCTTCTTTCGGCGTAAGGCGATACCGTAGCCACTTGGCATTGAGATAATGAGATGTGAGGCCTTGCTGGCTTTCTGCGATATCGTTTGGACATCTGTTAAACAATTCCTCTGCCCTCCGGATCTGCTCATTGGCTCTAGCATTCTCACCTAGAGGTATTAATGTCTCCACTAAAGTGAAAATAGCGTTTCCGTGCACTCTCAGAAGCCGATAGTCGTCAGGTGAATCCGCAACAGATTTCTCGCAAGCAGCGACCAGAGTTTCTAGAGCAGCCGGACGCTGGTTGAACGGGATAAATGCTCTTCCTACTTTGAAGAACGCATATGCTTCCAAGATTCTTCCCTGTGACAAGAGTGAATAGTAAAGGTCAGTTACGCCTTTCCATGGAACTTGGTCGGAGTCGCCTAAAGGTTTGGGAATGCTGCCATGCTTCAAATCATCCACGTAATTCGAAGTTCTAGCGGCGTTATGCATTCCCAGCAGATATTTCCGGACAGCGTGGACCTGCATGATTTGATGATTAGGATTCGTTTTATCCAAATACCCGGTCAGAAAATGCATTTTACCTGAACATCGGTGTACTTCTCCACTGGAACATCCTTCAGCCATTCAATCGTCATCTCGGCCTCTTCCAAAATACCCGCCAGCATGCCCTTGGTATAAAATTGCAAATAGGCAAGAAAAGTTTTCATAATGGGTAGCTCTCCACTCTTTTTCCTCCAGATCTTATACTCGCTCCCCTCCTCCTTCACTACAGCGATCGCACTCTCGAGGATTTGGGCAGCTTTTCCGAACATTCCCTGTTTGAGAAATACTTCCGCATGCTCAATAGCAACAACCGGTACGTCTTTCAAGGATATCAGGACGGTATCGAAGATCTGGTGAGCGGACTCAAAGAGTCCAAGTTCCGTGAGGTAGATGGCTTTTTCAAGAGCCTCGATTGAGGCAGCGTCAAGAGTTGTGTACAGAGAGGAATTTTGTCCTTCATAGCGATGCTGTTTGGACGGTTGTTGACCCATTCCAGTGACTCGGATGTAGCTTCCGAAGATTTACTTGGGAGAAAGATTGGGTTTATGTGATCAGATTTATACGGACATTAACTATTTGTTCGAGCTTCGGCTGTTCTCTTGTACAGGTGGGGTTGTTTGAGATGTTACACCGAAAGTGCCTCTATGCGCACTGAGCGTCTGGCTTTCACCTGGTCTCTCTCGAGCTCATCTGACCACGGCAGTATGCATTTAGTAATTATTGGCGATCGTGCATTCGGAACGCTAATGCATTTCATTTGTGTGCATAGAATAATAATCCGTGTAACGTCAAATAGTGGGGAAACATCCGGTCTCTCGATGTGCCCTAGACTACAGCTTACTAGTATAAAAGCATCCCAATACCAGTTGTGTTCGTTCATAAGGTGCGCAGAACCAAACATCTATATCTAGATTCTTCAATCATGATCTCTCTGGAGTCAGTCAATCCTTCAACTTCCCCGGAAGTCCACAAAGACGACAATGAGTCGTTGCGTCTGCCTAGCGATATCGTCGCAGATCACACAACCTCCTCACTGCCTTCCAAAGATATCAACGCCGGACACTTGGACTCCTCTCTTCTAGTTGATGACAACGATACCCTACCAGATTCCAGCCAAATTGACCAAGATGACTCATATGCATCCTGGGACCTCCGCATACCACTCATACCCGCAACTACCAAGAACCTAGGCTTGGAACGCGGCGCAAAGCGCTCGCGGCCAAAGATAATTCCGACTGCTGACGAAGATCCGCGGGAGCTGATAACGTCGGAAGCGCTCAGCAACATCTACTTCCAAGCGCGGGTCTCTGGCGCCGTCCTTGGGAGCTACTCTAAGAAACCGGCCTGCCTCATAGCTCTCACACTCATCTTCCAAGCATCTCCCACTGGCTCCTCTCTCATAAAGCGACGGTTTCAAAGCGCTTCGATAAAGATCAGATTTTTCAACCCGGCCAGACCTGACGATTATGGGCCTGCAGTAAAAGCGCTGTATCCCAACAGCCAGCCGGTTCGCAGCGCGAGAGTAATGACTGATAACGAAGAAACGGTGACGACGAGTATTGGTGCTAATATTACATTGTCCCCGTCACAATCGGTGACGGTGGGCAGCGCAGTATCGAAAACCCAGACTCGAAGATTCCAAACCGAAGCATATGCGTACGTCAAAGGAATGGTATACGAGTCCGATGAGGCCACTTTCTTTGTAGCTGAGAACGAGATGGCGAAAGACGGGGTTCCGGGGGTTTGTTCAGTTACTCTTGTGGTGGAGAACCCCGGCCAAGTCTTCGCTGCTGCTTTGAGTGTGAAGGCGGATGTGGGATGGGATTGGAAGGAACTGTTGGGGAAGAAGACGGTCTGGGGTGCGAAAGATGCACCGGTGTATTTCAATCCGGATGTGTTAGCACGGAGGGAGCGGAAAGTGAAAATTTTGAATTTAGGGAGGGACGTTGAGGTGCCCAGTGACGAAGATTGGGGAGACAAAAGTGATGTGAAGGAAGTTTTGGAGAAGTACACGCACATTGAATTCAATTAATCACATGGGAGGATAAGTCATGTAGCAATTATCCTGCTAATCTAAAATCTCTTGAGTGGTTTAAAGAGAACAAGAAATAAGACAAGTCTTGGATTATAGTGACGCACTCGAGGAAAGTCTTGTAGTCATGAGCTCATTCACAGAACTGAGCAACGTTTTGCTTCCCAATCCCAGATTTGTCCGCAATCTCAGCCCACTAATTTTGTCATAGAGGCATAGGAGTTTGCACAAAAGCTAACCTGAGCGTATTCAAGATATAATACATAGACTTCTAGCCACAGACACTACGCTTCTTACGATTCATTGGGGGGCGTAAGCTGCATAGCTCCATCCACGTTTTGGTGGTATTCTCGGAATTTAGAGAGGTGTAGGCCGCATTCGTTTGCTTCCAAAGCGCCGTACCTTAAACCATAAACCTGACCCAAGTCCTGACGACGACCGAATTCCTGATATAGTGTAGAGTCAGAGATCATGTCAAATGTATAGAGGGTCACTGAACCTCGTGAGGGCGACTCTAAAATGTATCAATCAATAGCCAACGAGTTGTGCCTAGTAACAGCAAAAAACAACATCTATCATCAAGGCAAGATGGCCGAGCGGTCTAAGGCGCCAGACTCAAGCGAAAGTTTCCCTGGTTTCAATCAGGGTTGCCTTCTGGTCTCGAAAGAGGCGGGGGTTCGAATCCCCCTCTTGTCATTATTCTTTTGTTTTGTGGACAATGGCTACCCTTTTGAGGTTGGAATAAGGTTGGAGCGGCGAGTGGTGTATGAGGAGGACATTGATGATGCTTTCGAAGATCACGCGCGGGCCAAAACGGAAATAGCAGAGTGTTCATTTATTCATTTAGGTCTACGTATGTGAAATGATATATCTTTTCTTCTCCTCTCCGGGTTGTCACCTTTGGTTGACATAGAGTAGAACCAAAGCCCTAGACTCCGACCTGTCCCTAACGCTGAAGCAACTTCACGCCTCCAAACCCAATCTCCCTTAACTTGATCGTCATGAATCCGACTGCAGCTTCAAATGTCTTGATTCCTCCTTTACAAGCTCCAGCCTCCAGATGCTGTAAAAGTGCGCTGATCGTCGAGAATTCCTTCTTTGGCTGTCCGCCGCCGAGCAAGGTCGGGCAATGGTATATCTTGGATTCGTGGACAGGCGATTCCAAATGCTGCTGAAGGGCACGGGGGTTAACGAATGGGCCTCTTTCCAGCGGACAGAGGGGGCAGGCGAGAGGGTTCGCAGGGATGAGTGCGGTGCTAAACGACTGTGGCGTCGGCGGGGTCAGAATCCTCGACAGCGCTCCTGAAGATCCAGGCGTAAACACCACACCACCATCCTCATCATCAGACTCCTCTGAATCCGTCTCCTCAACATAACCTCCCGCCGTTGTGCCATCACCGACGACAACACCCTGAGTATCTGCCGCCATTACCGTCATAGCCACCATTTCTCTGGTTGCCCCTCCATTGCATCCCCCACTCTCGAGGTGGTGAGCAAGCGCCGACACGGCCGCAAAGGACTTTCCGCAAAATTGACAGTTGAGGACTTCGCACATGGGCTTGTGCACTACCGATGCCATGTGCATTTCGTACGCCATCTCAGTGCCAAACTGCCGCTCGCAGCTTTCGCAGTAGTTCTCGCGCACTACGATAACTTCGTGGGAGACATCGCGGAGATGGTCTTCGAGCGCTCTCATGGAGCGGAAGTCGCGATCGCACGAGCAGCAGTGGAACTCGTCGACATGCCGGGAGGAGTTTTCGAGGTGTGCCTGGAGGGCAGCGTCGCAGATGAAGGTGCGATTACAGGGTGCACAGTGCGGATGTGCGGACTTCATATGCTTCTTAAGCGCATGGGGATTCTCTTTGCGAAAGCTAGTAGTGCAAAAGGAGCATGAAGTCCGGTGGCGGGGCGAGTCCATGTGTTGCTCATACGCCTGCTCGGAGTGAAACTGTCGGCCGCATGGAGAGCAGGTCCGCACATGCACGGCCTCGGTGTGTTGGCTGAGAGCATGATCGTTGACGAAGTATCGGTCGCACTGGTCACAGTACGGCATTTTGGTGTGGAGATGGAGGTGGGGAAGAATAACCCTTGTGTGCGGACAGAGAGTTATATATGTACCAGCGTAGTAGTTAGGGTATGACTATCATTCTCACTGAGACCCAGCTTTCATGCGGTGTCTAGCATGTTCCGGTGCACCGCAGCACAAAGAACGATGTGGCGAATGAGGTGACCAGATTTAGTACCATGCATTGCGGGCAGGTAGAACAAACGAGGTGGTTTCTGGTTGTGTCGTACCAGTGGGAGGCTGTGTAGGACGGATTGTTGTTCCCCAAGCTCAGCCGTCCTTTCCCCAACCCTGCGTTTCAGTGGCTCCCATAGATGTTCAGTTTTGTCAATCATCTTCCTTCTCAGCCAATCGCAGTTATGATGGACAAGCTAATCGATCTGCGGGAGTAGCCGCCCTTCATATGCACGTCGATAGCCGAGGCTGCCGGGTAGATATAGCGTAAAGCGTAATATTGAAGCATCGTAGCTATGGTCTAGAGGCATCACCACCGTCAAGTCTTTACATGTAAATGCCGTAGAGCTCTGCGTTGTCACCCTAAACTCTAGTCGCGGGTGTGTCTCTACCGCATTAACATGGTAAAAACATCAGTGTACTTGACCGGCGGCTACCCAAACCATAACTTGACGTAAGGTGGCGAAGTAACTGTGCCATGGATCTTAGTGCTGGTGTTATAGTGGCTTACGCACATTAGTAGAATGTCTTATTATTGTCGAGTGGATGAGGTAGCGAGGATGTGCGTTCCTAACAGTAACCCCATATGGCGAGAGATGTTTCGACCTGAAACTCCTTTCGGATGTAAAGCCCAGAAACAATCTATATGCCAGTAACGCTTGCTGGTCTAGGAAATACTATTATCAGAGTGCGAAAGTCACCATCGAATGATGACCAATGACTGAATTGAAGAGACTTTGTCATGTGTTCAAACATTAGAGTAAGTCAATATCCACGACTATTTGCATTCTCCACCTTTTAGAGAATCTACGCGAATCTCAATCACATCAAACACCCAAGAAACAAAAGGCAAAGATAAAGAAAGACAAACACGCACTTTGTTCGCCCCCAAAAGTTCCAGACCAAAACAAGAAACCCGGATATCTGATATCATTGTGCGCCCGATCCCAAAAAACTTGCCCCGCTCACCCTTTATGCCTTCTTGGATAATAGGTTCAATGCACTGCCCGCCAAAACAAATCCACTTTGATCCTTGCTGAAAGTGTGCTTCACAGGGATAGTATGCTTAGTTCCACCCTTCTTGGTGACTTCAAGCGACACTTTGCCCTTGCCGCCATTCTTCAACATCTCCAGGAGCCCAACAGTCGTGACGCTATCGCAGCTTCCAATCAGATCGTAGTCGTTCTCGTTGGCAAAAGTCAATGGGACAATTCCCTGTTTCTTGAGGTTGGTCTCGTGAATCCTTGCGAAGCTCTTAGCCAGGATCACACGGCCACCAAGATACCTAGGCTGAAGTGCGGCATGCTCTCGTGCTGAACCCTCTCCGTAATTGTTCTCCGCAACAACCAACCATTCTAGACCCTCGGCCTGCCACTTCCGTGCCAATTCGGGAATACCCATCGACTTGCCATCAAAGTCGTAGGCAACGTTGACTTCTTCCGTCTCGGCGTTCATGGCGCCGATAAGGGTGTTGTTCGCAATGTTCTCGAGGTGACCCTTGTACTTTAGCCATGCGCCAGCGGCAGAAATGTGGTCAGTTGTGCATTTGCCCTTGACTTTGAAGAGGACTTTGAGGTCCTTGAGTTCAGAGTTGCCAAAAGGCTTGAATGGTTTCAAGAGTGCGAGGCGGTTAGAGGTGGGGGAGACAACGACGGGGGTGTCGGGTGAAGGAGCGGTGGTCGGAGAGGGCATAAAGGCTAGGTTACCAGGAATAAACCCGCTGGCCGGGAGCTCAGGGCCAGTAGGTGGGGAGAACTTGAAGCTGCCTCCGTCGGGTGTGGTAATAGTGTCGGTTATTGGGTTGAATGTGGTGCTGCCAGAGTAGATCATGGCGGTGACAAGCTGTGACTTGATTAGCAAAGTAAACGTGGTTGAGGTTGAAGATATATACCTCAGGTGAAGTAAGAAAGTTCATAGTCTCCGCATTGCCATCGTTCCGGGAACGGAAGTTACGGTTGTAGGAGGTGAAAATAGCGTTGCTGTCGTCCTTCTGTACATCATCCGTACGTTTCCATTGGCCGATACAGGGACCGCAAGCGTTAGCAAGAACGGTTCCACCAGCCTTCTCGAAAACGTCGAGGGTGTCGTCCCTTTCGAGGGTAGCCCGGATCTGCTCGCTTCCGGGAGTGACGAAGAAGTCAACTTTGGGCTTCAGGCCGGCAGATTCAGCTTGCTTGACCAGGTGCTCAGCGCGCAACATGTCCTGATAAGAACTATTTGTGCATGATCCTATAAGGCCAGCGGAGAGCTTCTCGGGCCATTGGTTCTCCTTCACGACCTCCTTGAACTTCGACAGAGGCGTGGACAAGTCAGGAGTGAAAGGGCCATTGATGTGAGGCTCTAGCTCGGAAAGGTTGATGGTGATAACCTCGTCATACTTTGCGTTTTCATCGGCTCGTAAGAAGTCATGCTTCTGGCTGACCTGGGTCGCAGCTTCGGCGACGGATGCGCGGCCAGTGACATTCAAGTAGGCAATCGTGCTCGAAGTCATAGGGAAGAGCGACGTTGTAGCCCCAACTTCAGCACCCATATTGCAGATGGTTCCCATTCCAGTGGCACTAAGTGTCTCGACACCGGGTCCATGGTACTCAATGATGTAGCCGGTACCTCCACGAACTGTCAACTTTCCAGCCAGATGGAGAATCACGTCCTTGGGAGTAGCCCATCCGTTCAGTTTGCCCTCCAGTCTCACGCCGAGAATCTTAGGTGCCTTCAACTCCCACGGCGCATCTACAAGGGCATCGACCGCATCCGCACCACCGACACCAATTGCAATGGCGCCCAAACCACCACCATTGGGAGTATGTGAATCAGTTCCCAGCATCATCAATCCCGGCGCTGCATAGTTTTCCAATACAATCTGGTGGATAATACCCGATCCGGGAGCCCAAAATGCGATACCATACTTCTTTGCCGCGGACTCCAAGAAATCGAAAACCTCCTTATTCCCCTCAATGCTTTTAGGCAAGTCGACATCCGCACCCCGCTCTCCGACGATCATATGATCACAGTGAATTGATGTTGGTACAGCGGTTTTAGGGAGCCCACAGGTCATGAACTGAAGCAACGCCATCTGTGCAGATGCATCCTGCATAGCCACTCGGTCGACCTTGAGTTTGAGGTAAGCTTCTCCCCGTACATTGCCACCGAGGCCGCCCAATGACTCTTCGGGGTTGTCGAGATGTGAGTAGAGGATCTTCTCGGCGAGCGTGAGACCTTGGCTGGAGCCAAGTACTCGGCGAACCTGTGAGAGAGTTTGAACGAGTTTGAAGTATGGAGGACAGATGTCGGGGCGTGCGGAGGCAGAAGTGCCATTTGGCGATATAGATGCGAGGTTTCGTCTTTGGAGCTGGCGGAAGCTCTAAAAGCACATCAGTGGGGTTTCAAACGAGTAGCGTTTAAATAATTACCAGTGACCGGCCGGCGCGCGCCGCTTGTGACAATCTGGTGAACTGCATGGTGTAACTGGAATTCTCCTTAGGACAGGTGCGAAGTGGAGAAGTATTGAACAGAAGAACCAACCCCTCCAATTGACACCGTCGAAGAGGCGGAAGACGGTTGGAGTGCAGAATTTTGTAGGGTTTAAAGACCCTGCGGCTGAAAAAAGTTGATTGCAACCAACCTTATTGGTTAGTTCGTTAGTGCATTTACGGTCACGTGGTACAACTCGCCCGACTGTGGCGCGTGGGAGGAGTCGTGTTCTTGTATTGACGTGTGCACTGATGATAGAGGGATAAAAAGAGCCTTGAGACTATGTCGGAAGTGCAGGCACGTCCTTTGCGTAGTAGGTGAACTATTGTATCTTTAGAACTCGATTTCTAGTTCATAACGCATGATTTTCTTCTGAGCAGACCAATGATTGTGCTGCTGATTGGTGAGGACAAGAAAGAAGATGAAGCGCCTAATTCCTTCGAACAATAATTTGTCCCAGCAGGATACCCGCGATCAACATCGGATTATTTTATTTGCTTTAGATTCTCTTCTGCAGTTGGCTAATATTGAGCCTATTCTAGGCCTTCACGATAGACTTTGTGCCACGAACCCAAAGTCTTCCTCACTCTTCAGCACTTTATCAACTGCCACTCGGTTCTCCACAAGAAACCGCCCATTGGGTATATCGCTCCCTTCCGCCCTCTTTAAACCATCTTCTAAGGTCTGAGATACCCCAGTTTCGAGATGTCTCTTTGCCAATCTGTGCTTTGCTAGCTCTTCATCGGCCTCAATGAACCAGCGCTCATCGAAGAGGGATGACACGACAGCCCAATCTTCTGGGGAAGAAAGGGAAAGGTAGTTCCCCTCGAAAATAAGGATTCTGCAGCACACTGAACTTAACACATCCATCAAGAGCCACACTATGAGAGACTTCTACCTCTGCGAAGGCTTAATTGGGATGTCATCCTCCACAGGATCCTTCACTGCATGGTCGAAGCTCGCCGCGTATAATGTCGGTGCATTTTCTAGATCTAGAATTGGAGCTTTGCAGGCAACTATGAGTTTTGCGAGGTTCCGTGGGTTGAACGTCCAGTGGGCTCCCCGCCAAAAATGGGCGCGTTCGGGATCAGGCATTGCGGATAACTCAGCGCGGGTTAGATGGTAGCCATCCTATCAAACCTAATTTAGCTGATAAATCTATAAGATTACTCTGGAGAGGGGGTTCTGACCATAGGCACCATGGCTGCCACTTCTTTCCCAAGTTTTTTGTTGATGCCATGAACAACACGCGAAACTAGAGTTGTCTTACCGCTTCCGGGAATGCCGGCAACAGAGATGAGGAGGCGTTTGTTTGGAGGCACCTTCTCAAATCGAGCTTTCATGGAGTTCAGCAAAGAGGAGTCGGGTGCAGGGTTAGGGATGGAAACCAAGTGTGCTTTCGACACAGGAATCAACCTGTGCTTGCATTTTTGGTATGCCCTTGAGAAGAATTGACACTAAGATGTGGTTTCTGCCGGCAGCAGCTTGCGGAATTGATACTTGATGTGTGATGTTTGACGACGACTGGATGTCAGTTCAAGTTGCGCATATCAATTGCTAGAAGCGGGGTCGATCGCGGGGTTAGGCTAGTGCTATTAGTGTGTGTGTTATTCATATTGTATTCACTCTATTTAGAGTATGACAAAATCCATTTTTCCCCGATACTCCGCGGTGTGACCCTGACGTGTCCGCCAGGCCCTCCTCTCGGTCAAATGTACCATCCCTTTCTCCTTCCCCCCATAACCTCTCACATTAATTGGCCCCCCTTCCTAGAGTATAACCTGCACATCCCATCATCTGACGACAACCACTTAAAAAATCCTCGCTCACACTTAGTCCAGGGTCTCTTTGATGTTATCGCAGTGGAATACCCCAACCGCCAAAGCAGAGTAAGGCAGGACATTTGGAGGTCCGGAAGTGAAACTCCCTAGGTCATACTCGGCGCGCTGACCATCTTCGGGCTTGGCTGGAACGGGGGGGCGGAGGGTGATATTATCGTAAGGCCGCTTCTTGTACTTCGTCCTAGTGGTGCTGCCCGAGAAGCGGGTCTTGATTCCATCGTAGTCGGTTCGAAGAGCTTGTACGGAGCGTGTATCTCAGCGCTCACGTTTCGCGGGGTTTTTTAGGCAGCCGCTTGACGGAACTTCACTGATACTGCGCTGATAGGCCATTTCCGGACCTCACGTACTGGTATATCCACAGGCATATCGTAGGCTTCGATAACTGGCGTAAAACATCGAATGGCGAGTTGCTGGGTAGACTACCGGTTGATGTCGATGCTGAGTGGTAAAGAGACATCGGCAAAAGTGCAAATCGACTATAGGCTGCGCTACGCGCACACGCGCACACGCGCAGCTCATAGCAAGCTTCCCGTGGACCCCTGCGCGACGCGCAGCCTATAGTCGTCTATAGTCGATTCATAGCGATGTGCGCGTGGGCCTATGGAACTATATACGGCTGCTGGCCGGAGATGGAGCTATACCTGTCTTTACTACCCGCAGTCTTCGCCTTTTTACCAGTACTATACACACCATCGCTGCGAGTCCGCATGAGAGCCTGCTGGCGATTGAAAGCCTGCTCTAGAGCCTGCTTGAAAGCCTGCTTGATAGCCTGCTTGAGAGCTGCGCTTCGAGAGAAGTAGAGTTTTCCACAGGAAGCTTTTGGCCGATGGCAAACTCTGAGTTTGTGGAAGCTTTGGCTAATCGAAAGCTCTAAGTCTGTGGAAGCTTTGGCTAATTGAAGACTCTAAGTCTGTGGAAGTATTGGCTAATAGAAAGCTCTAAGTCAGTGGAAGCTTTGATGCTAACGTTGACGTTGACTTAGCCAACTGACTTGTCTAAGTGCTTCTGGTACTATGATCACCATCACCAACACCATCGCCATCGCCATCATCACCATCAGCCCCGAATGCGCACACATACACCCACAGTAGGTGGGAAGCGAGCAGTAGATTCCACTGGAAAATCTGAGTCGGAGATCTGCTCTCCCCAAGATCCAATTGTCTACCTTTCTTGCAGAATCTCAGGCTGCAATTGTCAACACCATGACCGTGAAGCATCGTGAGATCTCGTCGCGGTGGCCGCGCTAAAAATAAGGTTCAGACTATGATATCGACCGACGTCATAATTTTGGCCGCCGCCACCCGCCACCCACCTCCCGCCTCCCGCCACCACCTGCCTCCCGGTTCCTGGCGCCTGCAACTCAGCAAGTCTCTGGATCGAGCATGCAGGAGCATATTCGGGAGGAGTAGAGTTTTCCACGGGAAGCTTTGGCTGTTGGAAAACTCTGAGTTTGTGGAAGCTTTGGCTAGTAGAAGGCTCTAAGTCTGTAGAAGCTTTGATGCTGACGTTGACGTAGCCAACATACTTGTCTAAGTACTTCTGATACTATGATCACTATAACTATCACCAACACCATCGCCATCGCCATCGCCATCGCCATCGCCATCGCCATCACAATCACAATCATCACCATCAGCCCCGGACCAAATGTGCACACCACACATACGCCCACAATCGGTGGGAAGCGGGCAGCAGATTCCATTGGAGAATCTGAGTCGGAGATCTGCTCTCCCCAAGATCCAATTGTCTACCGTTCCTGCAGTATCTAAGGCTGCAATTGTCAACACCATGACCGTGAGGCATCGTGAGATCTTGTCGTGGTGGCCGCGCTAAAGATAAGGTTCAGACTACGATATCGACCGACGTCATGATTTTGGCCAACATACACCGCCTGCCACCTGCCACACGCCACACGCCACATGCCACACGCCGCCCGCCGCCCGCCAAACACTGCCCGTCATACGCTACTAGCCTCACGCCTCCCGGTGCCGGGCGTCTGCCACTCTGCAAGTCTCTGGATCGAGCATGCAGGAACATACATGGGAGCATATAGTCAAGTGAGATTGGGAGTGTCTTCCCTCTTGAGAGTGTACTTGGGAGCGTAAAGTCAAGTAGGCTGGGAGTGTGCCATCGAGTGCAATTGGGAGTGTACTTGAGAGCGTACTTGGGAGTATGCTTGAGAGCATCTTGAGAGATGAGCGCTGGTTTGGGAGTGTACAGTCAAGCAGGCTGGCTGTGTGCCATCGAGTGCAAGTGGGAGCGTCCTTGGGAGCATGCCCGGGAGTGTACTTGAGAACGTACTTGGAGGTGTACTTGGGAGCGTACTCAGAGTGTACTTGGGAGCGTCTTGAGAGCTTACTTGGGAGCGTATAGTCAAGCAGGCAGGGAGTGTGTCATCGAGTGCAATTGGGAGTGTATTTGAGAGCGTAAGTCAAGCAGGCTGGGAGTGTACAATCTTGGGAGCGTACTCGGAGGTGTACTTGGGAGCATCTTGAGAGCTTACTTGAGAGCGTAAGTCAAGCAGGCTGGGAGTGTACAATCGAGT